>Ga0307380_10002139_pt1 | contig 28252 bp, 23 predicted proteins | sample UN3MG_FD_202239 | JGI IMG/M metagenome (GOLD analysis project Ga0307380, IMG submission 202239) | Soil microbial communities from Risofladan, Vaasa, Finland - UN-3 | ecosystem: Environmental > Terrestrial > Soil > Coastal area > Acid sulfate soil | place: Finland: Risofladan, Vaasa | collected... | reverse complement strand
AGCTTGATATCGGACATTGCAAAACCTCCACTGAATGTTTTGTTGGCAAAAACAAACTTTATTCAGCGGCCTTTGTAATGTCCACTTTTTTATTCATTCACCTGCAACTTTTTCGGAGATGAACCTGAAGTTTTAATAAGCAGTCTTGAAAAGATAGGAGTGAAGCGGATCGATTATATTTTCCTCACTCACATTCACATTGATCATGCTGGAGGAGCTGGAAAGCTGGTCGAGCTTTATCCTGAAACCAAAGTCGTGTGCCATCCCCAGGGAGCACTACATTTGGCTAGCCCTGACAAGTTGTGGCAAGGTAGCCTAAAAGTACTTGGAGATATTGCACGTGCCTACAAACAAATCATTCCAGTACCAGAAAAAAACATAATTTTTCAGGATGAAATCAAGGCGAACCAAGACATTATTAAAGTGATAAAGACTCCGGGGCACGCCGTTCACCATTTATGCTTTCAGTTCAGAGATTATTTATTCGCTGGAGAAGCAGCCGGAGTAAGCCATCCTCTCAAGGGCAGGATATACACCAGACCAGCTACCCCACCTAAATTTATACTGGAAATCTCTCTGGATTCTTTGGACAAGATCATCGCTCTGGAACCCAAAACAATATGTTACGGTCACTACGGTTTCACAAGAAACGGTTTGGAGGCTGTCAAAGCGGCGAGGGAACAGATCATTCTCTGGGTTGAAACCGTTGGGGAACAAATAGCCGAAGGCGATCGAAACTGGGAGGAAAAAACCATAATGGCCTTGATGAAAAAAGACCAGGTATTCGCCAATTATCAATATCTTGAGGATGATTTGCAGAGCAGAGAGGATTATTTTATTGGAAACAGCATCAAAGGTATAAAGCAATACCTGGAAGGTCGGGCTTTGAAGGTGAATTGAAGCTCCCCGCCGCAAGCAACGGGGAATGCGCTCGCTGTTCAGTTCAAATTGCAGGCCACAGCGTGATTATGGGAAAAAGGATAAATAGCTGGCAGGATGTAACCGGTATCCTGTGTTTATTCGATACAAAGTTTTCTATTGCCAGACGGCAATATCAATCTTATAAACTGGGAAACGCCCCCTTAAATTCTATTTGAAAAATTTAATTCGCAATTCAGGCTTTGAAACCTTTATTGCAAAAACAGTTTGGTGAGAGGCTTTGTTAAGAATGTCATACATTAGAAGAAAAACAGTTGAGGGATTGAAAACAGGCGACACTTTTTCTGTATTACGCACTTTCAGTGAGCAGGACATGATGCGGTTTGCGGAGATTTCCCGTGACTACAATCCTGTTCATTTTGATGAAAGGTTTGCGAAGGTGAAAAACTTTGACGGACGCATCTGTCACGGTCTTCTTGTTGCATCTCTGCTCACTGAAATAGGGGGACAGATCGGCTGGCTGGCGTCCGGGATGAATTTAAGATTCATAAAACCTATATATTTAGGAAGCACGGTAAAATGTGATTTTACAATTACCGATATTGATGAGCGAGGCCGTGCAAAAGCCAAAGCCATGTTCACAAACGGGGACGGGGTAACAGTCTTGGAAGCCGTCATAACCGGCATCGTACCAGGCGACCGTGAACAGCGTATAATGAATGATATGCTGAGAGAAGGAGACCCGACAAACAAGGTAGACCGCTGAATTTCGGCAATATTTTAGATAAATTAAAAACACATGACAATCTCTTCCAACAGAATGAAAAATATTTTCATAAACTAAACAAAACAAGAGGAATGGACATGAAAAAACTAATAACTCTTTTTCTTGGAATAATTTTATTGGCAGCGCCCTTAGTGTTTGCTGATGAGCAGACCCGAGATAATGCACCTGCCCAAAGCCCTGCCATGCTCCTTGATCAGACATACAACGAAATCAGGAATATCTTGCATGAGATGCACGAAAGTCTGGAAGTCGCGAAAGATGAACTGTCTGCGGTCGGCATCCAGGGAGAAAAGGCCACGGCAGCCCTTCAGAAACTGTACGAAGCCAATAAACATGCGTTTGACTGCGGGACTATTAATCCTGATGGTGTTATTGTCGGTGTGGCTCCGAAAGAAATGTCCTACATTCTGGGAATGGACATATCGCATCAAGAACAAATTAAACGATTGAAAAAAACACATGAACCGGTCGTCAGTACAGCGATCGATACAGTAGAAGGGTTTGTTGGATTTGATCTGCAACATCCGGTTTTTGATCAAAAAGGACTGTATATTGGTTCTGTGAGTATTTTAACAGAGCCGGATTTTTTCGGGTCTGTGATCACGCATAAAGTAGCTAATTTTCCGGTTGAAATCTGGATGATGCAAAAAGACGGGCGTATTATTTATGATACGAATCCGGAAGAAATCGGGAAAAATCTTTTTACTGATAAACTTTACGCGAATTATCCGTCGTTAATCGCAGTCGGCCACGAAATGGCAAAGTCGGCGAAAGGCCAAAGCCATTACATGTTTCTTGACAAAGAACTCCGGGAAACCGTACGGAAAGAATTGATCTGGACCACGATTGAGCTTCATGGAACAGAGTTCCGCTTAGCACTGGCCTATTTAAAAAAGGATTTCTAAAGAAAATCTACAGACGTTTTACGCAAGCAATGACGGGAGGATATAGGATTGTCCCCTATGGTGACCATGTTCGCCGGCAGGCCCCATAGGACAACCAATAGATTCAATTGCCAAACTATGAATCTTCCGCAATCTGAGTAATGCTCAGAATTAAGCGCCCTTCAACCGTTCCCTTTTTGACAGGATGTTGTTCCTGGGATGTCGCCTGGGGGACATGCCTGGACACATAATCATAGGCTTCGTCGACGGTAACGATGCCGTCCTTATCCATGTCTGCCGGCCCTTTAAGTCCTTCAATCAAAAAATAGGTAAACACACCATGTTCCAGTTCATCATTTTCAGTGCTGACCTCATTCGCTCCGCTGGCCGTGATAATAACGCGTCCTTTACCGCCGGAGATCCGGTCCATAAACGCATCGGAAATGCTCGCGCGCGTTCCTGACACGCCGATGGTTCTTCCTCCGCTGGCGCCGCTGTAACAGGCATCCGCGATATAGATCAAACGTTCCGAACGGATTCGATTAAAGATTCGTGAAAGTTCTCCCATGGGCAGCGCGGTCGAGTAAAGATCCTTCAGGTCAGCATCGACAGGCAAGAGATATTTCTCCAAGCCGTCGCCATCAGGACTTTGGGTGTCCCTTTCAGTCGCCCCGTGGCCGGCAAAATAAATCAGTACCATATCATCTTTACCGGCTTTATTTTTTAGCCCGGTCCCCAAGGCGCTTCTGATTTTTGTGAGGGTGGCATCCTGATCCAATAAAAGGATAACATTTTCAGCGGGAATCTGGTTATATTTTACCAGATGATCGTAAAATATCCTGGCATCGTTCACAGCGTATTTGAGTTGACGGACATTCGGATATTTGTCAATTCCGATAATGACAGCCCACATGTCTTTACGCTTTTTAACATAATGAACCGTTAATGTTTTGTCGGTAAAAAGGCCATCGGAATCAACCGCTCGCACCTTAACCTGATTGACGCCCTTTTCAAGAGGTACGCGCTCTTTGAACTCAAGCCGCTTTGGACTTTTTACTTGGGTTACTTCTAAACCACGTTCGCTCCCCGTTTTTAAAAGCTTATCGTTTAAAAATATTTCCAGTCGTTTAATTCCTTTTTCATCTTCCACCACCCCCGAAATATAAATAAAGCTTACTTCGGTTTTACTGTTATCTCCGGGTGAGGCCAGGACAATAACGGGAGGGGCTTTTGAGCTGTCTTCCAGTTTGGACAGCAGCATTTTCTCTCTTTGTTCTCTTTCCGCAAGTTCTTTGGATAGAAGAGCGGATTTCTTTCGTTGTTCCTCAAACTGTTTTTTCACTATCTCAACCTGGGCAAGGGTTTCCATCAGTTTTGCCAGCCTTGCTTCAAGTTGGGCGACTTTCTCTTGCTTGCTTATTTCACTTGCGGATGATTCCTTTTTTTGGGGAACTTTAACAATAAGGTTATCTTCTTTTTCTTTTGATTTTTCAGGAGCTTTTATCATCTCATGGGCAAGGGCATTTTCCTTTTTGGTATCGAACAGTTTCTTGTTTTCATCTTTTTGCGATTCAATCAATTCCTGAATTTCTTTTTTTGTTTGCGCCAACTCTTTTGAAGCGATTTGACCTTTACGGCTTGCCGTAGCCAGCAGATCTTCATTCGCGTCGTGGAATATTTTGTTAAGAGATGATTTATATGTTAAAAGCCAAACTTCATGCGACTCTCCAGTCATATCCGTAGATTCTTTAAATATTTTTTCTGTAACCAAGTTGATTAATACAAACTGAAAATATTCGGTAGAATCGGATCCCCGCCTAATTATAAGTGCATATTCTGAATGTAATCTCTTACCAGCTTCAATTGCCAATGCCCAATTGTTTTTCTCCCATTGCCAACCCATCGGTTCTTTACTCCCCATAACTATACGGACTTCTTCTTCGGAAACCACATCATATATAGCTCTTTCCCCAAGAACTCTCCGAACTCTTTCGTATGCTTCCTTTTTAAACTTGTGATGGGGTGTAGCCCAGTTTTTCCTACTACTGCGTTGGTCAGATATAGGATTTACAAAGATTCTTAACTTGGCTTTCGGTGGCGGTGTTGGGATGGTCCCCAGCTTGATTTCAGCGCAACTTATCAATGTAAAAAATGAAAGCAATGTTGTTAAAATCAAAGGGCAAATAACCCAGGTGCTGGTTTTTTTAACGGCGCTTCCTTTCATAGTTGCTCATCTCCCATATTTAAAAATTATAAAAACCGGAGTAAAGAACTAAATGTGAAATAATCATAAGAACATTATCGAAAGCAGCATTAAGGTATAAAGTCTTTGAGATTTATATTTTCTAAAAATTACAATACGATAAAGCTTCTGTCAACCTAAAACCTAAAACCGCCAGAATTCTAAATCAGAATTAATCCACCGGCTCTGCCGTTTAAGGCGTAAATTTGATAGACGGTCCTCCAAGTGGGAATTCCAGGACATCTTTCATATATTAACATATCGAATACAACCTATTATAAAGATAGGATCGTCACGAAAGTGCCCAAAGGAAAATAAATTTATTGCAAAGTAATTAACCAACATATCAAGGAGCGTTATTTTCCCCCTCATGTTCTTGACCCTTGCAATATGTAACCGCTTTCTTCGGTATTACTGAAAAGTCACAAAGGTCTTTAGCTGTTAATGTAGTTGAAAAAAATTTTAAATCTTTGCCTTGCCTTATCAAAGGCATTTGATGGAATTTCCGGTTTTGCAAGTTTGATCAGGTCAGCGTCATCCTTTGAAAGTGCCTCTGCAAGCTGAATTTGAAAATTTGTCTTAATATCTTCAGTGATTTTATTCTCTGCAATTTCATGAGGCTTTATGTTTCCTGAAGTTGCCTCTTTAAACGGGAGCCATTGAAGCTCTTTCTGGCTGAGATAATCTGAAAGAAGATCTGCCAGGTACTCTAAGGCAAGCTTTTTATCGATACTGTATTTAAATGATCTGACCTGCTCATTATATACAACATGAAATGTAATGCCCCTGTTGCCGATCCATTCAGAGCTTTCATCGCCGCAAAGGGAAAATACATAAAACAAAACCGGTCCCAGTATATATTTGTCCGGGTTCTTGCCAGGCTTGTTATGTGAACCGCTCAGCACCAGCGCATGCCACTCATCCCCATTTTCTTTCCAAACCCAGGGAAGCCGGCCGTGAAGTTCAACTTTGCGCTGAATATCTTCAGATCTGCTGTTTGTGGCTTTAACGGTCAGGGTTAACGGGCTAAAATATTTTACAACACCCTGGCTTACGGGAAGGAAATAATCATCTTCCGGCTCTCCAATATAAAACGCCCGGTATAAAGAATTGCTTGACCTTATTTCTTTAAGCACAAATGAAATTGTTTCGGCTTTTTTTAGAACTTCGTTTTTTAATTCGTTTTTGTCCAATGCGGCAAATAAGCCTTCCGGTGTTTTACTTTGTCTGAGGAAGTTGTCATAAGCTAAGTTATAAATCTCTTCTATCTTTTTTGCGTCGGCATTATTTCCTTTGGAAGAAAAAAAAGAATCGAGCCATTGCTTTAACGGGTCCATTTTTAATCTGTAATCTATCGGAAAGTCAGAATAAAAAGGCTCGTCTTCGCTGACAGAGATTTCTTCAACACTCTCTTTCTCATCATATATACCCAGATTATGTTTTATGCTCTGTAAAACAGGATCTTCCAGAAACCTTTTCAACTGTTTTAAAGTAATTTTTTCAGGAGTTATGTCTTTGTCTTCAGCAGCCTCAATCTCATGTTTAAGATCAGGATAAAATGCAGCAGCATTGTTTAAGTCGTTTTTTAAAGCCTTTTCCTTAACCTTATCCCATAAACTGTTTTCCCTGTAATATGCTATCCTGTCAGCCGTTGAATAGTTCACCATCACATCAAAGCAGTCATTTACACTTTCTTTGTCAAGATATCTGTTGCTGCTGCCCTTTAAAGGAATTTCCGCAACCTGAAACGGTTGTGCGCCAGGCAAAATTTTACTTTCAACATACCTGCGTAATTGATTGACTACCGAGCATGGCTGAAGAATACGGTCTTTTTGCAGATCCTTTGAAATATAGCTGATATACAGCTTGTCACGTGTGGAAAGCAGCATTTCAAGAAAAATATAACAATTGCGCTCCGGCAGGCTGATGTCCCCTATCCTCCTTTTAAGCAGCCTGAGATCCAAAGATGAGCTTTCCGCTTTCCCTGGAAAAGAGCCCTCTTCCATCCCCAATACATAAACTATCTTAAAAGGTATGGGCCGCATCGGCTGCATTGCGGAGATTGTAACCCCGCCGGTCAAATAATCGCCATAACCACCTGAAATTGAGCTTAAGCTGGATTTAATAAATTCTTTAATTAACTCTATATCAAGCTTTGAGTTTTTATCGTCTTCACTGACGGCGTCATAAAATTGCAGGTTATCCAGGGCATTAATAAGAGAATGTTTAACCTTTGTTTCTCCTGCAAAGTCCGAAGGTATATCCAGCAGCTCATCACATGCTTCTAAAAACCGGCTCTTCCACTCCTTCCCCGACAGCATGGCATTATTCAAGTCAAGGGCAACATTATGCAGCTTTTCAATTACAATGCAGAATTTTTCCATTAGATCAACATTGCCTGAGTTTAAATCAAAATACGGAACAATGTCCTGAAAGTGTTTAAAGCTGTCTGAAACATCTCTTTCCGATTCCGCGGGATTTGACATAATTCTTGACAGGCGCAGTCTCTGGAGCCCCTGTTTCCATGTGTAATAAGGGCTTTCACAATAACCTTTTTTCTTTTTTGATATCTGGTCAAAGTCATGAAATATGTTTAATTCCTGAGCCCAGCATGCCCATATCCTTATTTCCTCAAGTCCTATCTTCCACTTGCTCATGAAACAGGGATTCAAAATCAGATCAAAAACCTCTTTGCGTGAAAATCTTCCTGTGGCAAAATCAAAGATCGACAAAACCCCGCGGCCGAATATGCTTTCTATATCAGCATGTGAATCAACAAGATTATATGAGATAGATTTTGGAGATCGATTAAAAACAGAGTCAAAAATAAACTTGTATTTTGATATGTCCGGCACAAGGATTGCGATATCGGTTAACTGCAAACCGTTATCCTGCTCAAGGTTATATAAGATGCTGTTATATACTGTCTCAACTTCCCTGTATATGCCGGGGCAGGCGACAATTTGCAAAGACCTGTCCTGTTTTAGCCCGGCTTTTTCAGAAGGAAGGGTAAGGATATCGCTTTGGATTCTCTGAAGCACCGTTGCAGGGGCTTTTTCTTTTGCAAAGCAGGCATTAAAATCATAATCTGTCAGCTCGCATAAAAGCCGGATGCTTTCCCGCCCGGGTTTTCCCCATAACGATAAAAGCTCATTATCATCCCGGCCTGAATCATCATGGCCTGAAAGCTCCCCCTGGTGCAGCTCTGCATGGGTGATTTGAAGTTTTTTTACTCCTTTTTTTTGAAGCTCCCCGCCGCAAACAGCGGGGAATCTTCGACCGTAAGGAAGTTTGCTGTTTTTGGATCCGCTCGCTAACCCCGCCGCAAGCAGCGGGGAATGCGCTCGCTTTTGCGGTTCAATCCATCTTTTTTCCTGGGGGGTTTTGATATCTTCCCAGAACTCACGGGATGGATTAAAGGCGTATATAAATATCTCATAATATCTGCTCAGACGTCCGATAAGCTGAAGATGAAAAGGGGAAATCTGGGACAGCCCGAAAAAATGCACAAAATCTTTTGTATTACCGGCAACTGCTTTTTCTTCACTTTCCCCGGCAAGAACTCTGTCTGCATATTCCATCATTGAGAGATAGAGGGTTTCGGAATTACGGAAAAGTTTATTCCGCAATTCATCTGCCAGCAAATATAACTTTTGCTGGCACAGTTCCATTCCTTTAAGCGAAATTTTATTTTGACGCCATTTCTGAATCATGTCCCAGCGATGAAATTCATATTCCTGGAATAAACCGGCAAATTTTTCTGAAAGCTGCCAGAGCCTTGCGGCATAATCCGGCCTTTTAATATTATCAGGATCAAGAAGATAGTGGGTTATCGGTTTGAGTTCGATTTTATTTTCATCGAGGTTTTGCAGAGCATAAAGCAGCAACATCCGCAAACAGTCATTATTAAGCAGCTTTGGGTTTAATTTTTCGTCATCCAGATTGGCTAACAAACTCCACAAACCTGCCTCTAAAAACTGAAAATCCATATTCATGCAAACAGACCGTTTTCGCGCCAGCATAAGCTGCAGCCACTTGATAAGATTGGCATTGGGAACAATTACAATCGGGGCTTTAAATATATCTTTTTTGTGTTGATTTTCCAGATCAACTGTTGACGCAAACTTTTCAGCCAGATTCTCAAGCCTGTTACTGAAATATAGCTGAATCGACATTATATATACTCCTGATTAAAGTTCCGCGCCTTTTTCGTGTAGCTTTTACACATCATATAATTATTCAGAAATACACTGCTAACTCAAAAAATTTATTGAAGCTCCCCGCCGCAAGCAGCGGGGAATCTTCGACCGTAAGGAAGTTTGCCATTTTTAGATTCGCTCGCTAACCCCGCAGCAAGCTGCAGGGAATGCGCTCGCTTCTGCGGTTCACCGCAAAGCCGCAAAGAACGCAAAGAGAATTTTATTTTTCCGTTTACCGTTGAGAGGACGGTAAACGGAAAGCTTCAGAAGCTTCGCTTCATGTGATGGTATTATAGAAAACTATAATATGAGGCTGCCCCAATTATCTGAATATCTTAGTTTGTCAAAGTTATCATGATCTGCCCGAAGGGTTTGGGTTTATTAATTTTCGCCCTCTCAGCGAAAATTAATAAGATGAAATCCTCTGCGCACTCTGTGCCTCTAATGAGCGGAGCGAATGGGCGGTAATATAATACCTTCTGAAAAGATAACATATAACGATCTCATAAAGTAGAATTTTTGTTTGCCTGTCATTCCCGCCCCGCACGTCCCGCTTTTTTACAATATCAAAATGCATATTATGTGTTTCATGCGTAATTGGTCAAACCAAAAACAACAGAATTTTTTAAGGCAGAATGAAATAATACCGGTTTATTGACTTTGATGAGAAAATTGTTTACAAAATATATGCTGTTATCCTTGTGATTTTATGGAAAAGACTCCAGAAAACCTGTAAAATGTCTAAAATTATCGTAATTATTCAGCCACAGATTTACGCTGATCATCACTGATATTTTTTTATTTTAATAGTTCACAAAGAGACCTTTGAAAAAATTTAGGCTATTTCTGGTAAAATTCAAGGGTCACCCAAAGTCACCAGCATTATACAATTCTTAATGTACTGCGGTTTCTTTATATTTAAACCTATCTGCGTTCATCTGTGTGAATCTGTGGCTGAAGAATAAAAGATCTCGTTAATCCAAAATTATCTTCATAAGGAGAAAATAAAATGGAAAAGATCAAGCTTGGTCCTCAGACATTGCTTTTCCCGATGCCGGCAATTTTGGTCGGCGCCAGCGTAAACGACAAACCCAACTATATGGTAGCAGCCTGGTGCAGTATTGTATCACACAAGCCACCGGCGGTCTCGGTTGCTCTTCAGAAAAGCCGTTATACCCTGACAGGCATTAAAAAAAACGAAACGTTCTCTATTAATGTTCCTTCCTCTAACCTGGTCAAAAAGGTTGATTATTGCGGTCTTTGTTCCGGTAAGAATACAGACAAGTCTCAAATCTTTATGACATTCTATGGAAAACTGAAAACAGCGCCTTTGATTAAGGAATGTCCGTTAAATCTTGAATGCAAAGTTATCCATTATCTTGATCTGGGAAGTCACACCCTCGTAATCGGTGAAATTGCTGAAACATACATCGCTGATGATTGCACGACCGATGGAAAGCCCGATCCCCAAAAGATCGATCCCCTTATTTATTCTCCAGGCAAGCGGGGATACTACCGCATCGGGGAGTTTGTCGCCGATGCCTTCAAGGTCGGAAAAGAGTATGATGCGAATTAAGATTGATTAAGTTTAAAGGGATAGAGGGGGCAAAATTATACTTAGCCCATTTTTTTTAAACCTCACCCCGATAACATTGTCAAAATGTATATTGTTGATGATATCCTTGAACTTCTTAAAAAGGAGGGGATGTTATGAAAGATATGATTGCTTACAAAGGATATTATGGTTCAGTTCATTATAGCGATGAGGATCGAATTTTTCATGGAAAGATAGAATTTATTCGCAGCCTTATCAGCTATGAAGGCAGAGATGTTGACAGTTTACGCGAGGCATTTGAAGATGCGGTAGATGATTATTTAGATCTTTGCACCGAAGAAGGAAAAGTCCCTGAAAAACCGTTTAAAGGTAGCTTTAATGTTCGAACAGGGAGTGATCTTCATCGCGAAGCAGCTTTATTAGCTAAAGCCAAAGGAACTACTCTTAATACTGTAATAACTGAAGCTCTTGAGAAATATCTATCTGCTTGATATCCAGTGACAAATTTGGATTCATAGCTGTTAGCACATGTGAACGTAATATGTTCGATAATATAGATGTATAAAAAGGCATTTGAGGATACCAGAGTTATGTGTCTTATGAAATGATAACAACGTTATTAACCAAGGGAAGAGAAAGTGGCATTTACCGAAATAGAGATACACAAAATAAGAAAGCTGGTCGGGACACTTTGTCAGAAAAGATCGCCTGAGCATATCAAAGATAAATTGCGATGTGAATATAGGATTCAAAATCAGGACGTAATCATATTTGAAGTCAGGCCTCGATGGAATAATCCATCTGAAGAAACTTGGGCACCCTTTGCCAAACTCAAATTCATCAGGAGCAAAAACCACTGGAGGCTTTTCTGGCAAAGGGCAGATATGAAATGGCACAAGTATGGCCTACTTGATTCGTCCCAAAGTCTTGAGGAGCTGGTGGCAGAAATCGATGCTGATACACACGGTTGCTTTTTCGGATGAGGAATTCATAACCAAGCCCTTGAAGCTAACTGCGGGGTTTATGGGTTATGTGCAATTTTAAATAGAGGAAGTCGAAGTGTACACCCCCACCCAACGGATATGTCAGATAAAGTTTGGCGGCACGTATGCTAATATATTCGATAATTTCTTCTCTCTCTCCTTCTCGATGGGCGAGCTTCATCCACTCTCAGGGTACGTCCCTTGAACTCGGTGCCGTTCAATGCTTCTTTTGCTTTTTCAGCCCCAGATGGGTTAGCCAGTTCAACAAACCCAAAGCCTCTGCCTTCAATGATATTGACTTCTCTCACTTCACCATACGTGGAAAATAAATCTTCCAGTTCACTATTCGTTACCGAATAGGTAAGATTTCCTACATACAGTTTGCTACCTTGCATTCTAAGCTCTTTTTTTTCTTTATTTATTTCTCTCTGTCCAAATTTTGTTTCATTCAATAGTTCTTCGGCAATTTCTTTGAGCACAGAAAATGGAGAAACCTTCAGAATCAAAGCAGCATATGATTCAATTTCTTCCACTTGGAATTTTTTGTAGTTTTTTTCTAAATTTTTTAGATACGGAAATAATTCATTAATTTTCAAAATAGGAGTGGAAGAAGAGCCACTTAAGTTAAGTTTTATGTTAGGATCAGTTAAGACCACCATACTCCTTACCCTTATCCTCTTGCCTTTACTCTTTAAATATGCCTCTAAAGCCAGTTCATTTCTCTTTGCTTGATAGCTTGCACTTTTTATCTTCTTCCTTTCTCCAAAATACCATTTATCACCATTAATTGTCAGAAATCCTTTATAGTTCTTGGTCTCAATAACAAAGATGCCAGAAGGACATGCAAGTATGTGGTCTATATTTCCCTTCTTATCAGGAAAAGAAAAGTCATTTATTAGAAAATAAGAGTCGTCTAAGGATGAAAGCACTTGTTCAACAAGCTCTTCGCCTTTAAGGCCTTTTGAATAGCTCCGCCATTTCCTCAAAAAATATCTAAAAGTATAAAAGAATGGTGGAAATATGACCAAGATTAGCCATTTTTGGGGTAAGATGAAAAATAGGGGAAATATGATGAAAAGGAAAGATAATAAAATAATTAATGATATATCTCGGTAGTGATTGGATTTTTCACTCAAATAACGTGATTTTCTTTTAAAAATCTTCATTTAACATTTTTCGCGTTTCTATAGAAAATAATCTCGCCTCAAAAGGCGGGGCTTTAAAATAACTTTAACTGCATGATCGGGTTATTGCCTGTAAACAATTACCCGAAGGATACACCACCTAATCCCTTAAACACAACTTTTGATTATATCTCCCTAAAAATGTTGACAGTTAATTAAGCCGCTTTTTTCATTTCAATACATTCATACTCCTCAGGCGAACAATAATCAATAGAGCTGTGTAGCCGCTTTCGATTATAAAATAATTCAATATAACTGAATATCTCTTTGCGTGCATCATCTCTGCCTTTAAAACTGACATGATAAGTTAATTCTGCCCGGAGAGTTTTAAAAAAAGTCTCTGTTATGGCATTATCATAACAATTCCCCGTGCTGCTCATACTTTGTAAGCATTCTCTGTTTCTAAGGACCCTTATGAAACTTCCACTGCAATACTGACTCCCATGGTCTGAATGGAACAAAAGGCCTTTGTCCGGACGTCTACTGTTCCACGCTGAGTTAAATGCATCAATTACCAGGCTGTCTTTCATCCTTTGCTGCATTGACCAGCCCACTATTTTACGCGAAAAAACATCCAGTATAACCGCAAGGCGTAGTTGGGGACGGCGTAGTTGGGTTCATTGGATTATTGTCGTAGTTGGGAACGTCCATTGGATTATTGGTTTGCAAACAATTTCATGTATGATATTTAGATAATATGCCACGTAAAGCCCGCATAGATGCTCCTGGCGCGCTGCATCATATTATTGTAAGGGGAATTGAACGGCGTAAGATTTTTTATTATGTGAAAAAAGGCATTCCAGATGACCGAAGAGGAAGATAACGTCCATAAACAAGTAAATAACTTGGCATATCATTAAGATTGAAGCTCCCCGCCGCAAGCAGCGGGGAATGTGCTCGCTTTTGCGGTTCGATAAATTATCCCCCGTAACAATAAAATGTGTAGATTTTGCGTCCTTAATCCCGTTGCTTTGGTTTCCTCCGGGAAGCCTCAGGAGGAACAGGGCGTTGTAAGTTCTTTTACTTCAACCTCTTTGTAAGTTCCTTAACCTTCTGACAAGCTTTACGATGACCCATTTTACAGGCACGTTCAAAGTCGTTGAAGGCAGGGTGCGGCTTATTTAATTTAAGATTAATATTCCCCCTGATAAAATAAGATTTTGGATTTAGGGAATTAATCTCTATTGCTTTGTTAATCGACTTAAGTGCTAAAGGATATCTACCCAGATTTTTCAGAGTCCAACCTTTTACAAGGTGGGCCCGGGCTGAATTCGGTGCAATCTTAATCGCTTTATCTATTTTCTTTAAAGCCTCGTGCGGCTTGCCCATACGATTGAGGGCTATGGCGTTACCGGTATACGCCCCGGCCATTTCCGAATTTACCGACAGCGCTTCATTGTAGCCTGCTAAAGCCTCCTCCCAGCGACCGCCCGCCAGGTCAGCATTTGCGTTTTTCAAGAGATCTAAGGCAGTCATTGTATTAGAGATGGCTACATATTGTTTTCTGATGTCTTTGTTTGAGTTTTTCGTTTGTTTTTCAGATTCTTCTGTTTGCCGGGTCTTTAATTCCTGGAGTTCTTTCTGAAGAGAGGCCAGTTGTCCCTGAATATTTTTTAACTCTTCAACGCTTTCGCTATCATCTTTTAAGGCCGAGATACGTTCCTGAAGATTTGAGCTGTCCACGGTTGCACGAATCAGGACTGTTACCATCAGGTTCTCACCCGATATCTTCCACTCCTCTTTTAAGACCTCGATTGATACAATTCCGGAAGCAAGAGAATTGATTTCATCTTTGCTCAATTCATAGTTTTTTACCTCAGATGAACTCTCCAGATAGGTACCTGCCTGCTCAAGGGCCGACCTCTTGGCCTCCATCAAGGCAAGGCTCCTGGCATTTTTCTTGTTATCCATGTCGCCCATGACGTATTTTCCGTTGCAGGTTACTACCGTTGATTCAGCAAAGGTCAAAGAAGAGCAAATGGTAACTACAAGGAGCATACCCAGACATAGCTTAATAATCCGTTTCATCGTCCCTCCTGTTTTGTCATCGGTCAAATATCCTTTACTCTCTTCAGGGTAAATTTATGTTGGGATGTGCGGGACGTCCATAAATAAGTAAATAACTTGGCATATCATTAAGATTGAAGCTCCCCGCCGCAAGCAGCGGGGAATGTGCTCGCTTTTGCGATTCGATAAATTATCCTTATTTGCCTTATTTGATGGAACGAACGGCCCTGACATAAGCTTTATTTTGTCCTGAGAAATCATCTCCCGTAACAATAAAAAGACCTTCCGCAAAATTTACATGACAGTACAAGACAGAGTAGCTCGTAGGGTAAGTATCAGCACTCACACAAATTGGTTTTTCTACAAAAACCGGATCGATGTACAAATTTTGATTCGCCTTTTTCGGTTCTAAAAGTGAAGCAAACTCTTCTGTCGTTGGAAGACGCCAATCTAAAAAACCAGAAAAACGCTGGCTGTTTAATTCTTCAATGTAGCTTATTACTTCGTTGTCCCACTTTTTATGTAAAGATAATTTTTTGCTGGAACCATCTTTCTGCCACATAAGACCCGTAATCCTGTCTGTCACTGTTCCGTCATTATTGTCCACAAAATCGTTTTCAAAATTTCCTTTTTTATTCCAGTAGGGATGGAAAAAATTATACTTTTTGCGTTCGTAAATTATTGGAGGAATATTAAGCCCTTTGCTTCTCAGGAACACTTTTGGACTGATCACACTTCGAGGGATGGATGCCATCATTTTGTTTTCTTTTTTTATGTCCTTACGTTTGGCTTCAAGTCTCTGTTCCTCTAAAGCATTCTTTTTCTCAAAATCACGGCGCTCTGCCTCAAGTTTTTTCTGCTCCTCTAAAGCATTCTTTTTCTCAAAATCACGGCGCTCTGCCTCAAGTTTTTTCTGCTCGACCTCCATCTTGAGCCGTTCAAACTCAATGCGTTCATGTTCAAGCCGCCTGCGTTCAGCCGCCAATTCAGTATAAACCTTGACAGTCTCAGCATTAATACCATTCATAACGGTGCTTGACACTACAAACACAAATTCTCCGCCCTGATCTCCTGTATCGCGAACCGGACGGCACAAAGGCGTCTGTTCCGAGTTATTACCAACAATCGGTGCAATTCTGGTGTAAATTTCCTGGGTAGAGATATAGGGCTTTTCATTTTTTCTCAAAACGTTAATTAATTGATAAGCGAAGACACTATGACCACCAGTCCCGACATCAGATACCGGGGTTTTATTCCCGGAAGTCATACCCCAACGGCTTTTTTCATTGTACAAATCAATATAATATTTGTCATTGATTACGTGCGGCATGGTACGTGCCTGGCCAAATAAAGTGCCAGAGTAGCAGGAGTCAGAAATAAGTAAGACGTGACGTGCTTTCATGCTGCGCATGGCCTTTTGAACCTGAACATTATCTAAATACGTTACGGGATTCCCCCCCCCTGGCGTCCGCCGGTATCCACCACCCGTCATTATATGCTCGATCAAGATCACCGTGGCCAGCATAATATATAAGAACGCTGTCATCAGGCTCTGTTGACAAAGCCAACTCCCGCAAGGCATCGTAAATTGCTTCTTTTGTAGCTTTGCGATCTAAAAGAAGTGCAACCTGAAAGCCGTAACGCCCACGAAGTAGTTCTGCCATGGCCCTGGCATCATTTACGGCTGTTTCAAGGTCCGGAATCTTTGAATCTTTATAATCATTAATGCCGATGATTAATGCCCTGTATGCGCCCAGCTTACCGCTCTTATGGCTCAGATCGCTGATAACCACAACACCCCTTGAGGAAGCCTGGGGGTATAAAGGAAAAAGAAAGGAATATAGAATAAACATAAACAGAAAAATCGTAAGGATTCTAATTCGGGTAAAATTCACGCCCACCCCCATCTGTTTATTGTTGGTAATTTATAAACCCGAGGAAAAAGGAAGATTGTATTTCGGATTTAAAAATTAATAGTACAACAACAGTAGCTTGTCAATAATAACCAAAACTTAGGGGCAAGTCTGCTCTTGACTCCTGCAAGGTAAAATACTTCCTTTCATATAATACAAAAACAACCAGCCCTTGATTCGTCATGCTGGTTTGTCTTGCTACTGCAGCGTTGGGATATATGGAATGCTGGATTGCGTTATGTCTGAAATTTCTTATATATTGAAAATATTTGTTCTTGTCCCTTTATTAATTAAAGTGGTATAAATTTTCAGTCTAATGGGGAGGTTGATAATTGAGGAAACAGGCATTGAGGTTGTCAACCTAATCCTATGATTGTGTGCGTAAAGCAAGGAACGCAAAAAAGGGACAAAAGCAATGAGAGTCCTTCTGGTTTCCGCTAACACTGAACCCATCAATATGCCCATCATACCCTTGGGATTGGGTTGTGTGGCCGAGGCTGTGCGTCATGCAGGCCACGAAGTGGAGCTGCTGGATCTTATGTGCGTAAGCGATACTTGCTCGGTTATCAAGAACTCTATAAAAAGATTTAGTCCCGATGTGATCGGTATTTCAGTAAGAAATATAGATGATCAGCGCATTGAAAGCCCTGGATTCTTGTTGGATCAGGTCAGGGACGTGATTGCTGATTGTCGTTCTTTTTCAGATGCCCGTATTGTAATAGGTGGTGCAGGCTACAGTATTTTCCCCAAGAGTGCTCTGTCATATTTAGCTGCAGACATAGGCATTCAGGGGGAGGGAGAGATGGCCTTTCCGTCCCTCTTGGCACTCATGGAAAAAGGAGCGGATATTAAGGGCATACCAGGTCTTTATCTCCCGGGCCGGGTAGTTCAGGATAAAAGAAAGTTTGCAAAAAAACTCGATTCGTTACCTCTCCCTGATGCTAACTTATGGTCGCCTTCCGCTGCCAGAGATCCAGAGCTGTGGATGCCTGTTCAGAGCAGACGGGGATGTCCAATGAATTGCAGTTATTGCTCCACTGCGGCTGTTGAAGGTCGCATTATCCGCAAACGCTCTCCTGCGTTGGTTGTCGCTTCGATCGCAGGCCACGCTAAAGCCGGATTCGAACGTTTCTATTTTACAGATAACACCTTCAATATCCCTTTGTCCTACGCCAAAGAAATTTGCCGCGAGCTGATTGCCAGGAAACTGGGAATATACTGGAGATGTATTTTTTACCCGGGAAAGACCGACAAAGCTTTGGTCGAGGCGATGGCCATAGCTGGTTGTCGAGAGGTAGCTCTGGGATTTGAAAGTGGATCTATACAAACACTACGAAGTATGAATAAAAAGTTTAGCCCTGAAGATGTCCGCAGAACTTCTGACATGCTGGCACAGCGCGACATCCGCAGAATGGGTTTTTTGCTATTGGGCGGACCTGGTGAAACTAAAGAGTCGGTAGAAGAAAGCCTCGCCTTTGCCGACTCGTTGCAGCTCGAGGCTGTGAAAGTCACTATAGGAATTCGTATTTATCCCGAGACTGACCTGGCCAGGACCGCTCTCAGTGAAGGTGTAATCACACAAAATGACGATCTTCTTTTCCCCAGATTTTATATTGTAAAGGAGCTTGAAGATTGGCTGCGTGAAACCGTGAAGAAATACATGGCCGAGCGGCCTAATTGGATAGGTTAGAATAATTAATTTCTAATAACTTTTACCAAACTGTTGCAAAATCTATCGTACAAGGGAGGAAGAGACAGATGGATTCACGGGAAGTAGATGTGGGTTTGAAAAAAATGATGTATGAGGAAATGGTCCTGATACGAAAATTTGAGGAAAAATTAATCGAGCTTTCCAAGGAAAAAGGCAGATTAGTCGGCATGCAAATCCTTGCCAACGGTCAAGAAGCCGTGGCTGTCGGCATTATTAAAGCTCTCAAAGCCGATGATGTCATTGTGAGTAATCATAGAAGTCATGGACACCTGCTTGCCAAGGGAGCAGACCCGAAATATCTTATGGCCGAAATTATGGGTAAGGCAACCGGTGTGGACAAGGGCAAGTCCGGAACCTTGCACATGGCTGTTCCAGAAGTTAATGCCTTAATGACAACGACGATCGTAGGGGGCGGTCCGCCACTGGCTGTTGGCGCGGCTTTTGCTCAACAGTACCTTGACGAGTCGAACATTACGGTAGTTTTCTTCGGGGACGGGGCTGCTGCGGAAGGCAGTGTTCATGAGGCCATGAACCTGTCCAGCCTTTGGAAGCTCCCTGTTCTCTTTGTTTGCGAAAACAACTGCTGGGCAGGCGCACAGAGCCTCTCTGAACATTGCTCAGTAGGAGACATTGCAACACGTGCCGTGGGATACGGAATGCCGGGGGAACTGGTTGACGGCAATGACGTGGCAAAAGTTTACACCCTTGCCAAAAAGATGGTGATGGGCTGCCGTAATGGGCAGGGGCCGGCTTTAATCGAAGCTAAAACTTACAGAATGCGGGGCCACGGAGAGCATGACACCCAGTACTATGTGGATAAGAAAGAACTGGAAGAGTGGTCCCGATTATGTCCCATCAAGCGTTTAAGAAACAATATCCTGGCAGAAGGTCTGATCTCGGAAGCACAACTTCAGACCATTGATAAACAGTTACAGGCAAGAGTTGACGAGGCGGCAAAATTTGGGATTGAAAGCCCCTGCCCGTTACCTGAGGAAGCTTTAGAGGATGTCTGGGTTGAAGATGCTGCTATGAAGGGAGGTCGATGATGGCGATCTTATCGTTTGGGCAGGCGCTGAGAGATGCGCTCGATGTGGCGATGAGCAAAGATGAGCGGGTTTTTGTTGCCGGTGAAGGTGTTGGCGTATCCATCCATTATGATCCCAACTTGCCGACACATGGTCTCCTTAAAAAATATGGTCCGAAAAGAGTGAAAGATACGCCTGTAAGTGAAGCTGCCATCGCCGGTCTGGCAGTCGGCGCCTCAACTATGGGTCTGCAACCTGTAGTTGAAATAATGTTTTTTCCGTTTATCACACTGGCGACAGACATGCTGGTGAATCATGCATGCAAATTGCGATATTTAAGCGGTGGAAAATCTTCCTTTCCACTTACGGTAAGAGTCAAGGCTGGAGTAGGTTTTGGTGCGGGTTGCCAGCATTCGCACAATCTGGAGGCATGGCTTGCCCACAGTCCGGGAATGAAAGTAGTTTTTCCCTCCACGCCTGCAGAGGCAAAAGGCCTGTTGTTAAGCGCAATCTTTGACCCGAACCCTGTGGTTGTGGTCGAAGAAATGCTCCTTTACTGGATGCGGGGGGAAGTTCCGGACGGGGACTATCGAATACCAATAGGCAAGGCCCGGGTAGTTATCCCAGGCAAAGATTGCACAATAGTAACCTACGGCGGAGCTGTATATACTGCACTCAAAGCAGCCAAAACCTTATCGGGTGAAGGGATTTCTCTGGAAGTGATAGATCTGAGAAGTCTGGTTCCCCTTGACAGGGAATGCATACTGGATTCGGTTAGTAGAACCGGCAGGCTCGTTGTTCTGCATGATGCTACCAAATTCGGGGGGTTTGGAGGCGAAATATCGGCCATCGTTGCTGAGGAGGCCTTTGATATGCTCAAGGCGCCGATCAAACGGGTTGCGGCCCCTGATATTCCGGTGCCTGTCTCACCGCCCCAGGAAAGATTTTATAAACCAAGTTCAGAAATGGTCATAAAGGCTGTTCGGTCAACATTAGGAAAAGCATAAGCCTCACGGTTTTTTCAGTCCCTACTTCTCCGTGTATTTGTTCTTGTCCCTTTGTTGATTAAAGTGGTATAAATTTTCAGTCTAATTGGGAGGTTGATGATTGAGAAAGCAAATTATCATAGTGATTTTTTTAGTTCTTTTTATAGGTGTCGGTTCCCTCGTCTATTTCGGGCGGCAAAAAGCGCAGACTGGAGAATTGTATTACTCGGGAACCGTTGAAGCAACCCGCTCGGAACTTTCTTTTCAGGTAAATGGAAGAGTTGTTAGTGTGTTAGTAGATGAAGGACAGGTCATAAAAAGAGGCCAGCTTCTGGCAGAACTGGACAAATCGCAATACATCGCCCGGACTGAAGAGGCTAAGGCATACCTGAATCAGACTGAAAAGAATTTACAACGCGTGAAAACACTTCTGGAAGTTTACAAAAAAACTCTTCCTGCCGAAGTTGAAATGACTATGGCAGGGGTTTCAAGTGCAAAATCTATCCTTGAAGAAGCATACAAAAATAAAGAAAGACATGATAATCTCTATAAAAACAATGTTGTTTCACAAAGGGAATGGGAAAGCGTAACCCTTCATTATGATACGTCAAGAGCAAAGTTATCCGAAGCTGAAGCAATATTAAACCAGGCTAAAAGCAATTTGCAAAAGATAGAAATTGCCGAAAAAGAAATAGAAATGGCCAGAGCACAATATCTGGTAGCCAAAGCAGCCCTTGATTCCACCAAAATTCAGCTCGGATATACGCAACTAAAATCACCTTTCGAAGGTATTTTAACGAGCCGTAATGTGGAACCTGGCGAGGTGGTTGCGCCGGGACGTGAAGTGTTAACTCTTTCAGATCTTTCCACTGTGGAACTAAAAATATTTATCGGCGAAACAAAAATAGGAAAGGTGCGACCAGGCCAAAAAGTTAACGTAAAAATTGATACTTTCCCTGATAAGATTTATGTGGGAAAAATTTCTTTTATTTCTTCTGAAGGAGAATTCACGCCAAAGATTATCCAGACCCAGAAGGAAAGGGTGAAGCTTGTTTACCTCGTAAAAATTTCTATCCCCAATCCCGACGTGGAATTGAAACCTGGAATGCCTGCCGATGCATGGTTACAATAATCAGGAGCCAGTAATCAGGGGAAAAGAATGTCTGACCAGAAACTCCTTAAGTCCGCAAACCACTTAGTTCAAGTCAAAGATGTCTCCATGAATTTTGGAGAGGTTACTGCTGTTAATCATGTCTCCCTGCATGTGGAAAAGGGTACCATGGTTGGATTTATCGGATCTGATGGTGCTGGAAAATCAACGCTGCTTCGGATGGTAGCCACTATGATCAGGCCCGCATCCGGGAAAATAATGATTGACGGTCTCGACGTGGTAACCTGCAGGTCACAGGTTAAAACCATGATCGGCTACATGCCCCAGCGATTTGGGCTTTATCAGGATCTTACTGTTGGGGAAAACATCGATTTTTTCATGGATATCTTCGGTCTCTTCGGCGCTGAAAGAAAGGAAAGGAAAGATCGTTTTCTTCAATTTTCCAACCTTCTCCCCTTTATTGACCGTCTTGCTGGCAACCTGTCAGGAGGAATGAAACAAAAACTCGGTTTGGCCTGTGTCCTGGTTCATCAACCGCAGATACTTATTCTTGATGAACCGACAAACGGCGTGGATCCTGTATCGCGCCGGGAATTCTGGAATATTCTCTTTCAGATGAAAAAGCAGGGTATGACCATTATGATTTCTACAGCCTACCTGGATGAGGGGGAAAATTGTGATCATCTGGCTCTGATGCACAAATCCCGGCTTCTTGATTCCGGGAGCCCTGAAGTAATTCAGTCGGATTTTCCAAATCTGGAAGAAGCCCTGATTCACCGCATACAGGATGAAGATAAGGAGTTGATCCATGACAACTTCAAGATCTGATGCAATCCTTGTAAAGGATCTGGAAAAGAAATTCGGAGAATTTGTCGCTGTTGACAGGATCTCCTTTTCCGTGAAAAAAGGAGAAATTTTTGGATTTCTGGGAGCCAACGGTTCCGGCAAATCCACTACTATCCGTATGCTCTGCGGAATTCTTACTCCAACGTCCGGCCAGGGCATTGTCGCGGGGCATGACATTTGTGCCGAACCTGAAAGAGTTAAACAATCCATAGGTTACATGTCCCAGAAGTTTTCCCTTTATGGGGATATGACTCCTTTCGAAAACATCCGCTTTTATCTGGGAGTATATAATATTCCCTCGGATCAGTGGGAAGAAAGGATGCAGTGGACTATCGATACAGCGCGCCTTTCTGATGTCCGCAACCGCCTCACCCGGGATTTACCCCCTGGCTGGCGTCAGCGCCTTGCATTGGGATGTGCGCTGCTGCACAAGCCCGATATTTTGTTTCTTGACGAACCCACATCAGGTGTTGATCCCCTTACACGCCGTCATTTCTGGGACTTTATCGGTATCCTTGCCGGCAAAGGTGTAACGGTTTTTGTAACAACCCACTATATGGATGAAGCCAACAACTGTGAGCGGATCGTCATGATCAATGAAGGAAAGATTGTAGCCTCCGGAAGCCCCTCGGAAATTATTGGTGAAACAATTCCGAATCAACCGGAAGCGGACCTGAATGATGCTTTTATCAAATTAATGTCACGGAACAGCAATTGAATCTCATAAAGATCCAAGCCATTGCCCATAAAGAATTTCTACATCTGATCAGGGATTTCAGGAGCCTGTATCTGGCCTTTGTAATTCCGCTTTTATTGATTCTTCTTTTCGGATATGCGCTGAGCCTTGATGTGGATAATATCAAGACCGTAGTAGTGGACCACGATCGCACATCGTTGAGTCGCGATTTTATTCTTAAGCTTAATGCTTCCTCTTATTTTAATGTCATCCGCCATCTCCCTGATACCCGGGAAGTAACAAAATACCTGGACCACGGCTGGACGACCATGGCGATTGTTATTCCACCTGACTGGACAGAAAATATCAAAGCGGATCGCAGTGCCCCCATACAAGTCCTTTTTGATGGCAGTGATCCCAATTTCGCCGGTATGTCGGTCGGATATATTACGAAATTTGTCGGTGAATATAATAATCGTCTTCTTTATGATTTTCTCAATCGTAAAGGGATTGAAAGAATAAAGCCGCCGATCGAGGGACAGATACGGGTCTGGTTCAATGAAGATCTTGAAAGCAGAAAATTTATCGTTCCCGGTATTATTGCAATCATTATCATGATCGTTGGAGCCATGCTGACCTCACTTGTAATTGCCAGAGAGCATGAAAACGGCACTATGGAAACATTGCTTTCTCTTCCTGTAGGAGCCGGAGATTTTTTGACGGGTAAGGCAATCCCCTATTTTTTCATAGGTATGACAGATGTTCTGATAGCTGTTCTCATGGGGCAGATGCTTTTCGGGGTTGTCATGAAATCCGGTTTCTGGTTGCTTGTTCTTGCTTCCTCCATATATCTTGCCGTTGCTCTGAGCCTTGGATTGATGATTTCCGCTCTCACTAAATCTCAACTGATAGCCAACCAGCTTGCATTGCTTATTACCTATTTGCCATCCCTTCTTCTTTCAGATTTTGTTTTTCCCATTGTAAACATGCCTAAAGTCCTCCAGATGATCACTTACATCGTTCCGGCAAAATATTTTATCGATATTTTAAATGGATTGTATTTACGGGGTCTCGGGCTGAATATTTTATGGCCAAGCTACCTTGTACTGATAATTATGTTCCTGATCCTTGCAATCGCTAATTTTGTCGTTTTAAAAAGAGAGGGGATGTAAATAATGAATTGGCTTCCCGTTAGAGAGTTTGTCCGCAAGGAATTTATCCAGCTATTCAGGGATAAGAGAAACAGGCCGATCTTGATAATTGCGCCGCTTGTCCAGTTGCTCATCTTCGGGTACGTGGTGACCACGGACATACGGAATATCACCGTCGGATTTCTGGATCAATCGCACACAAAGGAAAGCCGTATGCTGATTGATGCATTTGACGCCAATAAAACCTTTAATATTATTTACCATACCGATAAGCCCGAGGACCTGGAACAAAAACTGCTGAAAAGAAAAATCGATCTGGCTATCAAGGTAGGTCCCGATTTCAGCGAACGGATCAGGAAGAAAGAAACAGCAAACATACAGATTCTGGCTGACGGAAGCATGAGCAATATGGCGGCGGTCAGGATAGCCTATGCCTCGTTCGTTCTGGACGGCTTGAACCAGAAATTCACCAAAGAGCTTTACCCTTTCAGAATGGAGTATGGAAAAGTGGACGCAAGGATAAGGACGTGGTTTAATCCAAATCTTTACAGCCAGAACTTTTTTGTGCCTGGTATCGTCGCCTTCCTGGTTATGCTTCTTACCCTTCTGTTAACCTCCATGGCTATTATCAAGGAAAAAGAGGCGGGTACCATGGAACAACTGATCGTTACCCCTATAAAACCCTATGAATTGATTCTGGGGAAAACCATTCCATATATAATTATTGCCCTCATTCAAATGATTGCAGTCACCATATTTGCTGTTTTATGGTTTCGTATCCCCCTGGTAGGAAGCATTCCCCTCCTGTTTTTCGCTACCTGTATTTTCCTTTTAAGTACTTTAGGCATAGGGCTTTTTATATCAACAATTTCATCGACCCAGCAGCAGGCAATGATGACCTGCTTCTTTTTCATTCTTCCGTTTTTCATGCTGAGCGGTTTCGTTTTCCCCATCGCCAATATGCCCCAGGTTGTACAGTGGTTAACCCATCTAAATCCCCTCATGTACTTTTTGATCATAATAAGAGGAATCTTTTTAAAAGGGGTGGGCATCGAAGTACTCTGGCCTCAATTCGTATCTCTAATGGTTCTCGGCCTGATTGTCTTTACCGGCGCCGTAAGGCGCCTCAGGAAGCGGCTGGACTAAATAGTTTTCACAATATCTCAATGCGCTCACGCCCAGTTAATGCCGGATGCACGGAAATTACGCACTTAACAAATCGTGCAGCGGCCAAGCCGCTGAATGCGGCGTTCTACTAAAAGAGGTGATAATGAAAAAATGCCCCTTATGCTCTGAAGAAATTCGAGACAACGTTATAAAGTGTAAACACTGTGGTGAGTTTCTGGATGCCTCCAATCCCTCATGCTTTGAAGAGGAAAAGATTCAATGGTATTTCCGAAAATCCTTTATTATAATCGCAGTCTGCTGTGTGGGGCCTCTGGCATTGCCCCTGATTTGGTGGCATCCACAAACGACGCGTGCATGGAAAATCGGACTCACAATAGGAATCCTTGTTCTCAGTTGGATCTTGTTCCAAACCACGATGGAATCCATTTGTACTCTCAAAGAGTATTACAGGCTAATTAAAGGACTGTGAAATAATCAACGGGTAGAACAAATCAGTAAACACCGACCGGACTTACGTAGCGACTTTATGTAAGTATGTATGGTATTGACATTTATTATAAATTGATAGTCCTTCGGGTATGACGCCCGGCGGGTTCTGTTGGTTAAACATCCAGTCAACGGGGGTTCTAAAATGAAACTAAATGTAAAAGCGTTTGCGCTTGCCTGCGGAATAATCTGGGGCATTGGCCTTTTCGCTTTTTGAGTTCAAAATCATAAACCAGCTTTGGCTAACAAATCAGGAAAATTGAAATTGGGAACGCCCATAAATAAGTAAATAAAAACAGGGTAAATGGAGGTTAGTTACTTATTTATGGGCGTCCCGCAAAACCTCACTACGTTCTTCCCTATTATCTAACCACTATTACTGGGCAATGGGCATAGTTGACCAGGTTTATAGATGAGGAACCAATTGCGGCTCTCTTAAAGGCCCCCAGGCCCCTGGAACCTACAGCTATAAGGTCGTAGCCCTCTTTTTCAGCATAGGCCGCAACCGCCTTGGAAACTTGCGTTCCAGCGACAACCTTGGTATCGCATGTTGCACCTTCAGCCTCTGCTACGGATCTTGATTCTTGCAGTATTCTTTCACCTTCTCTCTTTGCAATTTCATCAGCAGGTTTTATCTCTTCGGTAAAAGGAAAAATCATTCCCACAAGCGTTTCGCCCGTTAGAATTATATTCAAAATAGTCATGGGAATATTTAATGCCTTGGAAAAGGCAGAAGCATATAAGACTGCCTTCCTGGAATCCTCTGAGCCATCTGTGCAAACCAAAATTTTTTTTAACATCTTTTTTCCCTCCCTTTAATTTATTCTACAATCCAAACTACCCTCAAGAGACCTTTGCATAGGTTCCATAAGGCTTGTCTGTCTATTGTTCATGTCTTGCTGACAAGACCTAACTTTCGACATAAAAATTATAGGAGAATCGGCCTTATTTGTCAAGGGAAAAGGCAGGGAAAAAGCATCATGCTTTGCCTTGCTCACACCTACTCCAACCAGTAGAAGTCTGCTATGCTGAATATATTCTTTACGTTTTTTCTGATTTCTGCCATAATCTTTCAGTCTCATGGGCGGCATACCTTATCTTAACAAAACATGCAATCTGATCTCTTATACGAGATCAATCACAAAAGGAGAAAATCATGAAATTACCAGAGTATGTAACTATTGATGAAGTAAAACGAGTCTGCAACGAAATTGGCTTGCGTAACTGGTCCGAAATCACTGATCCAATTATTTCAGGAGAAGAAGCATCCACGATACTCAATATTGTGAATACCCAGGGAATGAATATTCCCCTTGAGGCTTTCCGAAAAGGTTTAGAAGTTGAGCTTGAACATGGAACAAGATTTGAGGATGCAAATGTAACGAACAATCACCCAGTCCTGACAGGCAAGATCGTTATCGCCCATCTCAAAGAAACTATGGACTATTATGAAAGAATCGATGTCGCTGAAATGGAGGGAGATTTATTGAAGGCGGTTTTGTCGAAAAATTTGGAAAAAATTGAATCAAAATACAAAATGCTCATAGATGCCCAAAAATTACTGAATCAATTGGTTGCTGACCAATTGAAAAAACAGGTCTAACAAAAGGTACGATTCGAGAAATTCGGACATAAGATGGCTTCCGGAGTAAAGGCTTAGAGGTCTCAATGCGCTTCTGCCCAGTTAATACCGGATGCGATATTTACTTTTAACGGCACCTTAAGGTCCCAGACCCCTTCCATGATGTTTTTAACAAGTTCCTGAAGTGAATCTATTTCATCAGGAGGAACTTCAAAAACGATTTCATCATGCACGGAAAGAAGCATTGCAGACTTAAAATTTCTATACCTTAACGCAAAGTCCACATTTATCATTGCAACCTTTATAAGATCTGCGGCTGTTCCCTGAATGGGAGTATTGACAGCCGTTCTCTCGGCGAATTCACGCACGTTTTTATTTGGACTGTTTATATCAGGCAGAAGACGGATGCGGCCGAGCAAAGTAGATGTTTTATTTGTTTGTTTTGCTTCTTTTATTGTCCGGTCAATAAATTGTTTAACGCCTTTGTATCTTGCAAAATAGTTTTCTATATAAGTTGTTGCCATCTTCCGGCTTATGCCAAGCTCTTTGGAAAGGCCGTAAGAACTCATGCCGTACACAATGCCAAAATTTATAACCTTGGCCTGCTGCCTTAACTCAGGAGTAATAAAAGAAGGGAAAACCTGAAACACTTCGGCTGCCGTACGTGTATGAATATCCTCATCATCCTGAAAAGCCTTTATCAGTATTTGATCATTTGAATAATGTGCCAGAATGCGCAGCTCTATCTGCGAGTAATCGGCTGAAAGAATCGACCATCCTTTTCTCGGGATAAATGCTTTGCGGATTTCCCTGCCTTCATCGGTGCGGACAGGAATGTTTTGAAGATTCGGATCAGAACTGCTAAGACGGCCTGTGGCTGTAACCATCTGGTTGAATGACGTATGGATACGTCCTGT
>Ga0307380_10002138_pt1 | contig 28253 bp, 19 predicted proteins | sample UN3MG_FD_202239 | JGI IMG/M metagenome (GOLD analysis project Ga0307380, IMG submission 202239) | Soil microbial communities from Risofladan, Vaasa, Finland - UN-3 | ecosystem: Environmental > Terrestrial > Soil > Coastal area > Acid sulfate soil | place: Finland: Risofladan, Vaasa | collected... | reverse complement strand
AAAGAAACTTTTCGACCAGATAAAGCGTAAATTTTAACCCTTTCTTCAAGATTAAGATGGTGATAATCTCTTGTGTTTTTCATTGGTGAATTTTACACCAATGTTGCACTTCGTTTTAGAATCTAAGCTATCATAAAAATAGCCATGGCCATTCCGGAGGATCAATTTGTTCCAGATCAGTATGACAGAACCCGGCAAATAAACCGGCTAATTGAAGCCAGCGAAGGCGGTCGGTTGCGGCCGCTTAAGCCTTTTTCCTTTAGTGATTTATACTTTGATTTTCAGGTTAACGTGGCCGGCGGCATGAGGCTGATAATGGATAAGGACGGTTCTTTTTCAATCAGAGATATTGCTCCCAGATCCCCGGCTTTCCTGGAAGCTCAAGCAGGATTTTATCAAGAGAAATGGGGGATCGGATTGGAATTTGATCGAGGAACTCAATTGGTGACTTGCCAATCCGGAGACAGTGAGATTAGCTTTTATGCCGGCTACCATAGTTTTGACCCCTTATATCACGATACCACCTTTTATCCTTTCCGTTACCCGGATCTTAAGACCAATCTTTTCCCTCAAGAACTATCTTCATTTATCGGTGCTTTAATGGTGATTCCTCAAGATTTGCTCGCTAAAGTTGGTCAGATCGGGATCGCTTCGGTCAAGGAGCAGGACTACGGACGAGCAGACTGGCGCTTCAGAGTTGAAGGCGTGGCCTTACCAGGAGAAGTGTTTTCTCAGCTTGGCTTAAGCTTACCTTTGGGAAAAGATACCGAGGCCTCAGTTCTTTATCCGATATCACCCGGAATGCAATATCGGTTGTCAAAAAAGGGAATTTCCATAATGGCTTTCATAGTTAAAGATGGCCCGCGGTAACGACAGGTTAAAATCTTCTTGACATAGTTTATAGGCCTTGTTAAGATTCATCCGTATTCGCTTCAATATAAATAACTGCCAGTCTTGATGTTGGCATGAAGTTAGAGAGGTTGAATATTCCAAAAAGCGATCTTTGGCCTACACAGGCTGATGTCTGGCTCGGGTATCCTATAGGCGGTTTGATAGCAGCACAAGTTATAGATTTACGGCCAAAAGGTTTTTCTTTTACTGATTTAACTGCTTTAGTGCCGGATGATAGATTGATTATCAGCGGGCTCGATGATCTTGGTAACCGGGCAGAAATTCAGATAGTGACTGCCAGGGTAAGGGCTTGGGACCCAGGAAGGCGTGATTATGCCGGTGAGACGGTAGCGGTTAACGGACCATTCTTTCGTTATCACCCGGACGACACCTTAGTTGCCAGTAGACAGTCATTTTGTACCGATAAAGGCGATGATCGGCGAAGATGGGTTATTTCTACAATTGCCCGGGGTTTGGGATTGCTACCGGATCAGGTAGTAAAGGGATTAATTAAAGATAGGCGTTGCCCGTTTTTAATTCTAAGGGATAGGGGAACTTCTTTGTTCTGGATACCAAAACAGGCTGTTTGTCCTGGAGGTCACCAAGGAGTATGGATTGGTGGTGAAATGAAAGCCTGGGAATCAATGCGGGGGGCAACCGGTATGATTAGTGGCTTTACGGGTTGTTTATGTATAAGAGAACCAGTTGTTATCAGGCTATAGCTATAATTAAAAATAATAAAATTGTTCCGGCTGCCAGAGGTAGCTTATTTATTTTCTGAAAAAAATTATGCTAGCACCATCAGAAGTTACCGATCATTTTATGTTTACGCAAGATTGGGTAAAAATCTGGTTAGGACAGTTTCTAAAGCGCAAATTGCTTCTCGTCAGTCGTAGTTTTTGATATTCATGAAGGCGAATCTCCTCAGACTAGCCAGTCTTAATAAATTGACTTCATGAAGGTTTTAAGTCTGCCGTTTTTGCGAATCGTTGATTGACAATTGGGTCGCTTTTTTATATGATCACTCCATATGAAGAAAGTCAAAGTTGATAAAGACAAATGTATTGGTTGCGGGACGTGCGTTATTAGCGCGCCTAAAAGCTTTAAATTAGAAGCTGACGGTAAATCGGCGGCCCTTAATCCCGCCGGTGATGAAGAAGCGAAAGTCCGGGAGGCGCTTGAGTCTTGTCCGGTCCAAGCAATCAACTGGGAAGAGTAATTTATATTCATAAGCCAATCGGCAATTATTAACAGTTATAAGCGGAGAAGATTTATGGCGGAGGAAAAAAAGAAAAATTTAACTAAAATTATTACGCCTATTTTTATTGCCTTTTTAGTACTGGCTTCTTTCCTGGGTGGATCGTTGGCAACACAACTTAAGTTTCTGGGAAAAGGGAAAAACCAGCCGCCGACGACGGAAGAAGCGAAGGCAGCCAGTCCAACTGTCCAGCAACAAGCTGAAGGGGAAGCAGAGGGACAACCAAGCGTTCTTGACGCTACTAATTTAGCCTTGATTGAGGACTCGAAGACAGTTAAAGGAAAGGCTGATGCGCCAGTAACGATTGTCGAATTTTCCGAATATCAATGCCCTTACTGCAAACGTTACGTTGATGAAACTTATGGAAAAATCATGGCAGAGTACGGGGACAAAATCCGCTATATTTTCCGCGATTACCCTTTACCTTTCCATCAGCATGCGCAAAAGACAGCCGAAGCTGCCCGTTGCGCCGGCGAACAGGAAAAATATTGGCAGTATCACGATACCTTGTTTGCTAACCGGGACAAGTGGGCTGAAGCAAGCGAGGTAACTTCTTTATTGGAAGGTTACGCTCAGCAGCTGGGTTTGAATCAGGAAGAATTTAAAAGTTGTTTATCTTCAGGAAAGTTCACCCAGGCGGTTGGAGATGATTTTAAGCTCGGGCAGCAAGTCGGCGTTGGTGGCACTCCCTCATTTTTCGTTAATGGCCAGATGTTGGTCGGTGCCCAGCCATTTGAAAGCTTCAAGGTGATTATCGATGAAGAGCTGAAAAAATAGTTATTAGCCTGCTTCGCTTGCGTGTATATAACTCAAATCTCTTTGCTTTTTTCCGGAATTAAAAGGTATAATATAGGTGTTGGTTATTTTATTCCGAATTCAAAATATGATCTCACAGACAGTAAAACAGCGCGTCGGAGTTTTTATTGATGTTTCCAATCTTTACCACTCGGCCAAGAATCTTTACCGGGCCTACGTCAACTTTGGCCAGGTTTTAACCGACGTGGTTGCCGGACGGGAACTGGTCCGGGCAATCGCCTATGTGGTCCGGGCTGATATTGACCAAGAGCAAGCTTTTTTTGATGCTTTAAGGAAATTAGGTTTTGAGGTCAGAACCAAAGATCTCCAAGTTTTTGCCGGCGGTGCCAAGAAGGGAGATTGGGATGTCGGTCTAGCTCTTGACGCGATCAAAATCGCCAATCATTTAGATGTGGTGGTTCTCGTTACCGGCGACGGTGATTTTATTCCACTAGTATCTTATCTTAAAGAAAACAAAGGATGTAAAGTGGAAGTTGCCGGTTTTGGTAAGACTACTTCCGGCCGACTGGCTGAGGAGGCTGACTCTTTTTTGGATCTTGACCAGCAAAGTAGTCACTATTTAATTAGACCTAAGAAGAAAAGATTACTTCCGGGAGGCAGAGATGGGAATTGATCTTGCTTTCCTGAGCGGTTTTTTAAAGGAGGCAATCCAAAAGGCAGTAGCTGCCGGAGTTCCTCCTGATTTTTTTTCTTATCTGCTGATTTTACCGCTTTTAACTACCTTAGTGGCTTCTGCTCGCCATCTTTTGGGGCTGACCACTTACGGGACATTTTTGCCGGCAATAATTTCCGTCATTTGGGCAGAAACCGGTTTTGAGTTCGGCTTGGTTATTTTTATCGTTTTAATCATTTGGGCAAAAGTGGCTCGCTGGGTAGTTCAAAAAAGCATGATCAAAAGTTTTAAGGTTAATTATCTACCCAGAATGGCGATTTTCTTGCTTTTTATTTCTCTGGGAATCTTCGGGTTGGGATTATGGCCGGCCTCGCTTGGTTTATTTAAAGAAAAAGGACTCATCTTTCCTCTTTTGATCCTGGTTTTGATTATCCATAATTTGATAGAAACACAAATCAGTCTCTCTAAGAAAGAAGCCCAGACGCTGATTTGGGAAACCGGCGCTTTTGCCCTTGCCGGTTACCTTCTTCTTAACTGGCCGTTTTTGGGAAAGTTCGTTTTACAACACCCGGGATTAACGATTCTGATAATCTTAGCTTTCAATATCTACGTTGGCCGCTACGTAGGTTTTCGTCTGCTTGAATATTACCGCTTTAAATCAATTATCAAAAAATCTTAAGTAGGATACTATGGCGCAGTGGCGGGATGTCCTCAATATCAATGCGCGCAATCGTCTTTTTCTGATCTACAATAAGAAAACGGGACGACGGATTGCTGACTCCAAGCTGTTAACCAAGAAAGTCTTAAAAAAGACCGAAATTCCTGTGCCTGAACTCTTTGCAGTTTTTAAGAATATGGACGACGTTAATGAATTTTCCTGGGAGAAGCTTGAAGGTAATTTTGTCATTAAACCGACACGGGGCTATGCGGGAGAGGGAATTGTTCTGATCAGGAAAAAGGGTAAATGGGGAGGCGAATGGGTTCTGATGGACGGCAGCTCGATGATGACTGATGATTTGCGTTTTCATATTGCCGATATTTTTGCCGGCCAGTATTCACTGAAAGATACTCCGGACCAGGCCTTTGTTGAAGAAAGAATCAAAATCCACCCGATTTTTAAGCATTACGCTTTTCAAGGAACGCCGGACGTTCGGGTGATTGTCTATAATCGGATTCCGGTAATGGCGATGCTGCGGTTACCAACACCTGAGTCGAAAGGCCGGGCTAATCTAGAACAGGGGGCAATTGGGGCCGGTATTGATCTGGCGACCGGGATCACCACTTACGGTGTCTATCATTATCATCCGGTGAAAAACATTCCCCATACCGGTAAAAAAATCAACGGTTTAAAATTACCCTTTTGGGATGAAGTTCTGCTTTTCTCCGTCAAGGCACAGGAGGCAATTCCAGGTTTGGGCTATATGGGGATTGACTTTGTTTTAGACAAAAATCGGGGACCGATGGTCCTAGAGCTTAACGCTCGGTCGGGGTTAAAGATTCAAATCTGTAACCAGGACGGGCTATATCGTCGTCTGATGCGTGTTCATGGTCTGGGAGTTAGAAGTGCAGAGCATGGTGTCAGGATCGCTAAAAGTCTTTTCGCTGAGCGGTTTGCTGATCGGGTAATGGCCGAAAAAGGGATCAAGATTTTAAGAGTTTTAGAGCCGGTTAGGATAAAGATAGGCAAGAAAAAGTGGCATGAAGTGATGGCTAAGGTAGACACCGGTGCCTATCGAAGTTCTATCGATCGAAAACTGGCGGAAGAGTTGAATCTTCTGACTAAAAATAATGTTTTGTATGCCCGGCATTATCGTTCGAGCATGGGAAAGCGGCGGGAACGGAAAATAATTGAGCTGGTCTTTAAGCTGGGTGGAAGAAGAATAAAATCAGCGGTTAACGTCGTTAACCGGAGTCATCTCAATACGCCGGTTTTAATTGGCCGGCGGGATTTGACCGGCTTTCTGGTTAAACCCGAGCCGTTAGCGACCGGGGACAGTGAGAAGAAAAGCAGTGAAAAAAAGAATCTTAGATAGAATGAATATATACAACTGACTATGAGTAAACAAAATTTTAAAATAGCCCTTTTCTACCGTGTTTGGTTTGACAGCGGTGAAAAATTCTTAGCCGCGGCTCGGAAATCCGGTATCGAATTGGTACCGGTTCATTATGACGATCTAATCTTGAAGCAAAAGGGAACCGGTTTTGATATTTATTATCAAGGAGAACCTTTATCTGACTTCAGTCTTTTTTATTTTCGGGCCGTCGGTGAGGCAACCGAATGGGCTAATTTATTGGTGGCATACGCTAAAAGCAAACAGATCCCTTTTGTTGACGAATATCTGGGGATCTGGGGTCCGGCCAGAAGACTGAAGAGTTTTTCCGGGATAATTTTGGCCGAAAACAGAGTGGCCTATCCCCAGACTTCCCTGGTTTCCCGGGAAGATCGACTGTTTGAAGAAGTCAAAAACTTTTCTTTTCCTTTGATTCTGAAAGTTTCCAAAGGCGGTCGACACGGGATAGGGACATTGCTTGTTAAAGATGAACAAATGTTAGCCAGAGTGATTAAGGGAAGGATCGAAAGATCTTCTTTTTTACTCCAGGAATATCTTCCAAATGATGGCGATTATCGGCTGTTTCTGGTCGGTTACCAAGTATTGGGTGGCTTTAAGCGGCAAAAGAAAGAAGAAAAGCTGGTCTTAAATCGTTCCGCTGGAACTTCAGCCAATTTAGAAAAGATACCGTCCCAGATTATTAATTTGGCTCAGAAAGCCGCGAGTGTGCTTAAAGTGGAAGTTGCGGCAATTGATTTGGTGATCAATCAGAAAACTGGCCAACCGGTAATTATCGAGGTCAACGAAGCACCGGAGTTTTACGTTTTTGAAAAAAGAACCGGAATTAACGTGGCACAGAAAGTGGTTGAATTTTTAATTACGAAAGCTAAGACCGGATAGGGTTCGTTATCATTGCTCTTCTTAATATTATGTCCAAGAGAACCAGATGAAGCGTAGAATAGTCATATCTTTTTTGGCTTTACTGGCCTTCGTTATTGTGAGCCGGACTTGGGCAATGCAGACGGCAGTGCCCGACTCTTTGGTACTGGCGCGGGTTGAGGTTACCGGTAAAATTGACCAACTTCATTTGCCGGTTTATGCTCATTTGCAGGCTGCCGACAGTCACGATTACGCTTTGGTTATTGCTCCGGAAAGCCAATTAATTGAAACCGGTGCCGGTTATCGCGTTCTTGATCGGAATGCCCAAGGAGCAGCTTATGTTATCGGGACTGAGGTTCAGGCGGGCGGCCGGCAGCGGGCAGCCCAATTCGGGAACGTCTTACTTGATGACGGCCGCCAGGTGATTCTTCGGTCGACGCCGGATCAAACAGAAGCATTAGTCGGCACCGGCCTGGAAATTCAGTGGCTTGATCAGACCCCGATCGTTTTAAGTGCCTCCAAAGCGGTAACGGTCTCGGCGGTACACGACTCAAGGATTGCTGAAATGATTAGCAAAATAAGCCAGGACACGATCCATACTTACGTTGGTAATCTGAGCGGTGAAAATGCAGTGCTTATTGGTGGTTCCAATTATACTATTACCAGCCGTTACACCAGTTCGGGTATGCCGATTCAAAAAGCCACCCAGTACCTATACGAACAGATGCAGAACTGGGGCTTGCCAGTAAGTTATCAGAGTTGGACTTCAGGTAATTATTCCGGTCGCAATGTAATTGGGGTTAAAGCCGGAACCAGCTGTCCGGAAGAGATTGTGCTGGTTTCCGCGCACCTGGACGATAAACCTTCGGGCAGCGTTGCGCCGGGCGCAGACGATAATGCCAGCGGCTCGGTAGCAGTGATGGCAATAGCCGAGATTGTGCGTCAATATGATTTTGCCCGTACCATTCGTTTAGTTGATTTTACCGGCGAAGAGCAGGGTCATTTGGGGAGCAAGGCCTATGCTTCCAAAGTCTATGGAGATAACGATAATATTGTCGTCGTGTATAACATAGACATGATTGCTTGGGACGATACCGATGGGCCGACACTGCGTTTGCACACCCGCACCGGCAATAGTTTAGGTTATGCAGGAGATCTTATCATTGCTCATACTTTTGTTGACGTGGTTGATACTTATAGCCTGAGCAATCTTTCGCCAATTATCGCTGAAGATGGTTTAGCTTCGAGTGACCATAATCCGTTTTGGGATAAGGGTTACTCCGGTATATTAGCAATTGAGGACGAGGAGGATGACTTTAATCCTAACTGGCACAAAACCACTGATAGGCGATCGGTACTTAATATGGCCTATTTTACTAACTTTATTAAGGCCTCAGTCGGAACCGTTGCCCATTTAGCTTCATCCTGCGGTAGCGAATCTACCCCAACGCCGACGATTATCCCTACTTCTACCCCAACACCTACGCCGACACCGGGACCAAACTGCAGTTTGGGTGACGCCAATAATGACGAAAAAGTGGATCTCGAAGACTTTAAATTTGTTATGGCGCGCTTTTTACAGAACCCAATCGGTTGTACAGACCAAAATAGAGACGGTAAAGTTAATATTCTTGATTTTGGACAAATTCTACTAGCAGTTTCTGACCAGCCTTTATCACCAACGCCGACGGGAAATGCCGGTAACGGACAATTTTTTCCTTTTGGCTTTATGGGAGCGACGACGGCTGATTTTGATCCGATTGCCGAAACCGGAGCCAACATCGTTCATACTTTTGGCCAAAATCGGAATACGAGTCAATCTTTAGCTTATCTGGATGCCGCTGGTGATCATGGACTGAAGGTGATTTTGGATTTACCGCGTGATGAGCCGGCCGAGGGATGGAGCAGTTTTGTCAATGCGGTGGCCTCTCATTCGGCACTTTGGGCTTGATTTTTACCCGATGAATATACTCATGACCACACCGAGGCAGAAACAAGAACTTATGTCAACCGAGTCAGGTCGCTTGATCCGGTCGATAAGCCGGTCTATTTTAATCCCGGTACGACTGATGGCGCAGCGGTTCTAAACTATACTGATTTCACCGATATGCTCTGGGTGGCTGCTTATCCTAATCTGGATTCCAGCAATAAAATTCGGGCTTTAGTGACCCGGGCTGCCAGAATGGATCGGTATGCTTGTCTTGATGGCGGAACTCGCAGATGCGACTGGGGACGTATCAGCGGCACTTTCGATCCGGCAGATTATAATGGTGATTTATCTCCTCCAACAGGCGAGGAACTTAAAAGCGATATTTATCAGGGTATCGTTGGCGGCGGGAGGGGAATTTGGATGTTTGAGTGGAATACTGGTGGGGTAGCTGATGATTTGAGTCAGGATATAAAAGAAATTGCCAATCAGTTTTTAGGACCGGCCAAGTTGGGAGAAGTAGTTTTGGCAGCTGATGTGCCCCAGACTGTAAATTTAGAAGTCGTCAGCGGACCAACCCAGTCGCCGGCGGTAGATTACTTTCATGATGACGGGGAAGGAACTTGGGTGAATTATGGTTCTATCCAATACTTACAGAAAGAATACCAAGGAGAAACATATATCCTGGCGGTCAATATCGCCGGAGATAATCAGGATAATGCTGTCACTGCCCGTTTTGGCAATTTAGCTGTTGGAGTAGTTTCGACTGAGGTTCTTTTTGAAGGGAGATCAATTCCGGTTACCGACGGTTCTTTTACGGATACTTTTGAGGAAAACGAAGTTCACGTCTATAAAATCTGATTTATGAAAAATTAACTTAGAGAAGAAAGAGGAGAAAAATAGTTTATTAGAGCTGTTTTAATAAAATGGGTATGAAACTTTTAATTCTGACCCGTTTTCCAACTGAATATGAGCCGCAACGATTAGCTGAAGAGGCTAACAAAAAAGGGATTAAGTCCGAAGTTGTTTCTTACGGGAAAATAGGTCTTTCTTGGAAGAAAGGCGAGGTCAAAGTCAATCTTCCGAGAGATTTAAATCTTTCGGATTTTGACCTTGTTATTCCCCGTTCCAGTAGCCATCGAAACAGAAAATCTCTGGTCGGTTTAAAGACTGCCCTGATTAGATCCCTGCCCGAGACAGTGGTTTGTCTTAATAAAGAAACTTTTTCTTACTGGCCGGTTTTGGGAAAAATCGAGCAGGGAGTGATGTTGGCTCAAGCGGGGATTCCGATAATTCCTTCTCGGTTTCTGCCCGATAAAGCGGAAAGGGAAAAATTCTTAAAAGAAGCTCGGTTTCCTTTAATTTGTAAAGCGCGGTTTGGAAGTCATTCAAAGAAAACTTTTAGGGTAGAAAGTCAGAAGGAAGCGAAAGCGGTTTTCTCGCAAATCAAAGGAGAATTCTTTTTTCAGCCTTTACTTGAAAGCCGATTTTATTGGCGGGTTTTGGTTTTGGGAGGTAAGAGCTTGGGGATAATGAGGCGGCAGACGAGCCAAAAATTTGTTAACCAGGGATATCTGGGAAAAGTCGGGAAAAAGGAGATTGAGAAATTAGCTCTGGCTGCCGGCCAGGTATTTCAGGCAGAATTAAGCGGAGTGGATATTCTGGTTGATCAAAGAGGCCGGCCGCTGGTAATCGAAGTTAACCGCTGCCCCCAGTTTAAGATTTTTGAAAAAAAGATTAATATTAACGTCGCCGGAGAAATAAATAGTTATATTGTGAACAGGCGCTAATATAATAAAAAGAGTAGTTAATGAGTAATAATAGTAAACATACAATAGTGCACCATTTGATTGTTGTCTTATTGTCTTTAACCGAAAGAACAGCTTTAATAATCTTATTTGCAGAGGTGTCTTTCCTAGGCTACCTCATTTATTGGCGGTTGCCTTCGCCGGTTAATATCATTATTGCGTTTCCCTGCTTTGGGATAGGAGTATCAATGGTTTTGAGTAATCTTTGGGAGCTTGTATCATCAATCACCAGTTGGAATTACGACCAAACCCATTGTCCGTTTTGCCAGTCATCCAATGACTCAAGAAAAATCCTATCTCTGGCTAATGGCCGGTCAGGTAAGGATTAATTTGTTCGTTCTACCGTTTCTGATTTTGGTAGTTGATGAAGAGCCTGGCGGCGTCGGTTGCGTTGACTTCTCCCGAATCATTAAGATCGGATCGTAAATTATTGGTTTTCCAGTCAGAAACTAAATCTCCGAAATCATTTCCGTTAACTTTACCGGAGCAGTCGATATCACCAACCGGTGAGCAATGGCCTGGCGGCGTCGGTGAAGCGGCTTCGGAAAGCCCGGCTCTGATAGTATAACTGTTGCCTTCCCAACGGTCACTCCAAGCTTGGACAGCGATGAACCAAACTCCGGCTGAGGCTGAAGCAACGGTTACGTTTTCATCTGACATTTCTGAATTAGTTGACTTGTAGTCATAATTTTTATCGGAAGGTAAATTCCCTTTACGGACATAAAGATCATTGTCGGCTGAATTATTGGTCAGCGCGACAGCCAGTTTTATGTTTTGGCTTCCCGGAATTGTGATTGAATAATAATGATACTGCTTATCACCAATTTTGTAGTAATGGTTGCTTTGCAGCGTTTCACCGGCGTTAAGATCGGCGGTAACCGCAATTCCATCTTTTAGTTGGTTGATGATATCGGGTGGTTTATTGGCAAGAGCGTATTTAACCATTGAATCAAAGAAACTCTTACCTTCGGGGTGGGAACCTGAGATAACGATCCGGCCGGTGTCGGTCCGTTTTTGATAGGAGATTATCGCCATTTTTGGTGTGTCGTAATAGGGGGTATAAAGTTGTGAGCAGCCGGAGGGATTGACCTGGCCGGTATCGGCATTAAAGCATTGGCTAGCATCAGTTGAGAAATCAGCTATTTTTTCCGTTCCGCTGGGAACGTAGCCGGCAGGAGTGCTTTGGGTTTTCGGAGTCAAATCGCAGCCGCCATTAAAAAATACTCGATCGACATAGCTTCCCCAACCGCTGTTGAGAGGGTGGCTCTGGTTTAGATAATGCCTGATGCTAAATGGACCGACACCGTGAGAATTGGTAATTCCGTGCCAAATGTCAAGATATTTTCCCTTAGCGCCGCAAGATGAATTCTCATTCCAATTACAATAATAGCGTTCACTGGCAAAAAAGGCACCGGCACACATACCGACATAATTGCCGCCTTTGTCAATAAAATTGCGCATTTTGGCCCGACCAGTGCTTTTTAAACCGGGACCGCAGAATTTCTGGCTACCGCTTTCACACTCACTTTCCGGCCGGCCGTCATAATAACGGCTAGAAGAACCTCCACCGATTAAAATCATACCGTAACGAGGTTGGCCGTTAGGGTATTGGAGCTTGCCGTCAATCACGAATTGAGAAGCGCCGCCGTAATTGGGCTTACTGGAGGTGATCTTTTCGTAGCTGAAACCTTCATCTTCAAGTTCATTCAGTCTTGCCTGTTCACTGCCGGTATAGCTTTGGTGGCCTTCGCCTAAGTACCAAAGAATATCAGCCCGAAAAGCATAGCCGATTTTTGGCTTGATGAAACCGAAGGTGATGAAAATCAAGATTATGGTAAATGATGTCCTTCTCATATTAAACGAGGTTTTGCGTTAGGGTTAAACTGATAACACTTTAACACAAAAGAAGATCAAAAAAAAGAAAAATAGCCTTTTTAGTGAGGGATAAGATCGTATAGTAGCGGGTACTTTATCTACTCTATTTTATCGCTTTTTGATATTAAGAAAAAAATAAATCAACGGTCGAATCCAACAAGAGTAATACTTGTGCCTAAAACCTGCTGTAATCAATTTTGCGGCCAATTCGGGAGCCGGTTTGATGAAAATACTTGATTGGATGATCAAAAAAACAGCCAAATTTGACTTTGCCGGGATTGATATATCTTCTGCATGGTAATTAGTTTGAGGCTAAGTGATCCTCTAGCATATATTTAATACAAGAAAGTTTAGTGTTATTATTTCGGTTGTTCCAGTCTTATAGTGGTTTACAAGGCTGAAAATAGCTTCAATAATGTGATTTTTGCGGTCCTCATAACTTAATAGAACTGGCCTAATAAGGCAGCAAGCATAAATGATATTAATTAGCCCATAAACTATTGACGATCTGTTACCATTAATGTTAACATTGATTAGCTTCAAGCTAAAGCAAGTTAGTGTAGATAAATTGTTGAAAACTTGAATTTTATGTACCGGAGACTGCCCACAGAAAAGAAAATTGCACTGATAAAGAGCGTCAAAAGGGGAATAACAGTAACTTCTGCCTGTCAAAAGGCGGATATTTCCAGAACGACTTTCTATAAGTGGCTTAAGATATACCGGAAAGCTGCTTCCCGAAGTAAAAATAAAGCCTTGAGATCAAAGATTGTTTGCGGACAATCACATTGGAATTCAATTAGTCCTGAAATCAAGAGAAAAGTAATTAAGATTGCTCTTAAAAACCCGGACTGTACAATTAGGCAAATATATGACAAGGTATGTAAAAGTATAGTTAAAGAGAGCATTTCTACCAAAGGGATATGGACTATTTTGAATCAGAAAGGTCTTAATACTTCTGATAAAAGACATACTTTTATTGATTGTTACGGCCAAAGTTTAATTAAACAAATCGCAGTCGACGAAAAACTGGCTGCTATTAGACGATATTTGTCTGGTGATCGAGTGACTGATATATGCAATGACCTGCAAATATCACGGACCATTATATATAAATGGTATGGTCGTTATCATCAGGCTCCGATAGAGGAACAAAAAAAATATTTAACCAGTTTACGGCCTAAAGGGGAGAAACATTGGCGATTTATTCCCGGGATAGAAAAGAAGGTTTTGAAAATCGTTTTCAGAAACCCAGAATTATCTTGTCATAAAATAGCCAGTTATTTGCCAGTTCAAAATAATAAGCCTATCCTGGGTAGTCATGGCGTCCATAATCTTTTGAAAAAGTTAAATCTAAGCCGTTATACCCTTCGTTTAGCTTACTCCCAAGCCAACAGGAAAGTTATCATTCCGATTCCGGGATTGCTAATAACTTTAAGGAAAATATTTGGAGCAATACCGGCTATCTCCTGTTTACCGCCGCCATTTTTCCATGTATGGATAGAGCGGCTAAGATCTTTTCCCCGTCTTCAAGATAAAAAAGTTTTGCTCCGCATTTTTTACCTGAGTTTTTTTGCTTCGTTGACTTTGAATAATCTTTTTGGATTTTGGTTGGTGAAAGTGGTCGCAACGGAACCGACTTTTTTGGGTAAGATTGGAATCTTGTTTGCCACCCTTTCCCTGGCTTTCGGTTCCTTCTTCTTCCTCTACTCGATGAAGTACTACCTGTCTTTGGCCCTGGTCTTATCCTTCTCGAGGGAATCCAGGGAGGGGAGTCCGGAGTCGGAAGAAAAGAAACTGAAGTCAGGCCAGCCCGGCTTTCTCTCTCTTCTTTCCCGGATCTTTGGTATCAATCTGACTATCAATAATGGCCAGCAGATTAATAATAGTCAGGCCGGCTATCGTTCTGGTGATACCCGTTGGGAGACTGGTAACCCGGAGATCGTCAATCTCTCCCGAAGAAGACTCGGTCTGGAACCGGACCTTTCCCAAGTAACTCTTCAAAGGTTTCCCTTCGTCTCCCTCCACCTGCCGATGTACAACGAGAAGCGGGTGGTCGAGAGACTGCTCAAGGCCTGTTCCCAGATTGACTACCTTGATCCCCAAACCAACCAAGCCCGATTCGAGATTATTGTGGTGGATGATTCGACTGACGAAACCACCGCCATCGTGGAAAGCTTTGCCCGTCAATGGAATCAGCAGAGTTCAAAACTCAAAGATCAAAACTCAAAACTACATTTCAAATCTCAAAACTATCAAGCTATTAATGATCAGCCTCTAATCAAGCTCATCCACCGGGATAACCGCCAAGGCTTCAAGGGCGGTGCCCTCAGGGAAGCTCTCAAAGCCACTCACCCCCAGGCTGAGTTCATTGTCGTCTTTGATGCCGACTTTGTTCCCTACCCGGACACTATCCAACAGTTCCTGAAATATTTCCAGGTGACGGCCGGCTCTTTAGATTTTGCCAGCCGTCATCCTGAGCAAAGCACTAGCGGAGTCGAAGGATCTCTCGCCGGGGGACTGGATTCCCAAAATCAATCCCGTCTCGGAGGAGTCATGGCTTCGCCAGCTCAGCCTGACACCGTCCGAGGTGAAATACGGTCAGATTCTAATATCGCCGCAGTGGGAGGTTACCAATCCGCCTCGGTTCGCCAAGGCGACCTACGGCGAGACAAGGTGGCACTGACTGACAGTAACATTGCCGCGGTGGGAGGTTACCAATGGCACGTCCTCAATAAGTCTGAGAACTGGATCACCCGGGGAGTGAGAACCGAATACTCCGGTTCCTACGTCATTGAACGGGCCGGCCAGGAAATCCTTGGCCTCTTGAAGCAAATCTCCGGTTCGGTCTACCTGGTCAGACGGGACGTTCTGGACAGGATTGGCTGGGGGGAAAGCATCACCGAAGACTTTGAGTTAACCTTAAAGCTTTACGAGCAAGGCTACAAGGTGGTTTACACTCCCTACGTCCAGGCCCCGGCGGAATGCGTCTCCACTCTCAAGAGACTGATCAGACAGAGAATGAGATGGGCCGAAGGCCATTCCAACAATATCCGGAGGATGTTCATCAGATTAATATTTAATCCTCTTCTCACCCTCCCCGAGAAACTCGAGTTCCTCTACGTCTCTCCCTACTACCTCCAGGCGGCTTTCTTCCTGATCGGGACTTTCTGCTGGTTATTCTCCGAAGTCGTCTTTCAAACAAGACTGCCTTTCTGGATTAGTCTTTGGGGCTGGTCCCTGGTCCTGACTAACCTCCTTTCCCTGCCTCTGATGAATGCGGTTGGTCTTTTCCTTGAAGAAGCCGAAGAGAAAGATTATCTGGGCATCTTCTCCTTCATCCTTCTTTCCTACATCCTGGTGCCTTTTCAGGCTTATGCCTCAGTCAAAGGCTTCCTGGAGAAGTCAGAAGGCCCCTGGTTTCGGACTCCCAAGACCGGCAGAATCACCGATATCTTCAAAAGAGGCAGGTTCTATAGGTGGATATCGAGTGTGTTTAGGAGTCCTTCTCCAGCTGTTTCCCAAACAGCAGCTATGCCAGACTTTGCCTATACCCAGCTAAATACATCCAATAATCAGTTTAATTCCTTCCAGATAAAATCAACTAAAAGCCGGCTGATTGGTAACTTGGTGGTAATGTTGACTTTAATTTCTGCTTTTAGCCTGTCTTTTTATGGGACAAAAATTAAAACTGGTTCACTGGCTGATTTACCGATTCAAACAAGAGTAGAGGAGGCCAGTGGCGACGTTACCATTTTCGATCAAGTAGCCAAGGTATTTACTCCCAAAGAAGTTTTGGCTGCAACCGGAAAGGCACAGAGGATGGTTGTTTCCGGTGTCGAAAAAATTCCGGCAGATACACTGATTGCTTCATTAGTTTTAATATTATTTACAACCGTTGCCTTCCTTATCCATCTTTACAAAAAGAGAAGAAAGTTTTTCAAAAAAGCCGTTAAAACCATACTTGTCTTTACCCTTGTTTTATCCTGGCTCCTGACCAGCTGGCCGAGAATTTGGAATAAACCGAAATTTCCGCCGGAAATCAAAGTGGCGCAGGCGGCAATAAGTATAGGATCAACCCTTACCCACGCAACCGGCACTGGTACTGATGTATTGGCGGCTAGCCATACTTGTGAAGATAACACCAAAGTCTTAGTAGTTGTTATTAAAGGCTACGATTCCTCTGATGGTGATTCGGCGATTACTGCCGTTTCTTATGGTGGGAAAACCCTTGTTGAAGCCGAATATTACAGAAACACTGGCGGTGGGGATGATGCTTTTATCGGTATTTATTATCTAAAAAACCCCACTCTTGCTTCCTCTCTTTCTGTTTCCGTCACAATGGGGGGTGATTGCACCGACCTTAACTGGGATGCGATTGATTTGGTGACAGACACTTCGGCGGATACGATTATTTTAGACGCTACCGATACAGGCACTACAACCGCAGCAACTTCTCACTCCTCAATTATCGGAACAGCCAAAACTAACTCAATAGCCATCGGTGCGATAGTCAATGCCGATAGTGCCGTTGCTGATACTGGAATTACGACTGGAACTTTATTAACTGAAAGTGAAGTTGACTTCGGAAACCAAATGGCTGAAACGGCCTGGGTAGCTGAGTCGGGCGGTTCTACAACAATTACTTGGAGCAAGGTAGATGATACTTCTTCTTGGGCTTGTTCAGCTACCTTCTATGAACAATGGTATCCAACAGTAGCTCTTGGCGACCCAGACCACGAAGCAACAGGAGTAAGCGTAACCCCAGACTTAACCTTTACAGGAACAGACTTAAATGATGATGAAGTGGAATATGAGGTGCAGGTGGATACGGCAACTACGTTTGATAGTGTAGTAACCCATAATTCAAATTTTGATTCTTATACAGGAAATGCTGGTACACTTGGTTTAGGTCCAACATATAATGTGGGATATGGACAATCTTTTACAGGTGTTAGAGGAAGATTAGAATCTATGAGATTTTCATTGAAAAAAACAAACTCACCAACAGGAGATGCCTATGCAAAGGTGTACGCGCATTCTGGGGTATATGGAACTTCATCTGTGCCGACCGGTGCGGCTTTGGCGACTTCTGATGCTTTTGATGTTTCAACACTTACAGGAACCCCTACCTATAGATATTTTTACTTCACAGGGGCTAACCAGATTACGCTTACCAAAGGAGTTTATTATGTTCTTACGATTGAGTATAGTGGCGGTGACGCTTCAAATTACTGCGGTATAACTAACGGTAGCGGTAGTGGTCATTCAGGTAATGATAGCGGCTATAATGGTTCAGTTTGGACGCCTGGAAGTGTCGATTTGGCATTTTACATAATTGGAGATCTATTAAATCCTTACATAAACCAAAACTCCATTAGTCACGCTGGTTTTGCCAATCCAGATGATGAGGAAGATAGTCATCCATGGGCTTCAGGAACTAACATCCAATATACCGTCCAAAGTGCTTTATCTGCAGTTACTTATTACTGGAGAGTTAGAGGGTTAGACCCATCAGGAACAAATACTTACGGAGCGTGGAGTAGTCCGACCTGGAGTTTTACGGTAAATTTGACATCGACCTTTCAACAATCAGCCTACCGTTGGTTTAGCAATCTTGATTCAACATCGGTAGGGCCATACATAGTCAATCAGGATACAGCCATGACTTCTGACCAAACACCGGCCCAGGGGACGGCTTTCCGCCTGCGGATTTTAATACATATAGGAAGTAATGCGCTTGCCTCAAGCGGTCAAGATTTCAAACTCCAGATTGCCGAGAAGGTTGGGGTAGACTGCGATCCGGATATGGAGGAAACTGATGAGTCGTACGACGATTTACTGACCTCAACTGGCGCCATCCGTTATTGGAATAATACTTCAGCGACCGATAATGCCGCTTTAACTGTCAGTGGGGATGATCCAAGTGACGATCATACTAAGGTCACTCAAACCTATAAAGATTTGGATGCTAGCGATGACAATATTAATTTTACCAACTCGGTAGGGGAAGTGCCTGTTAACCAGGACGGTGAATGGGATTTTGCCATTGTCGACAATTCCGCCTCGGAAAGTACAACTTATTGTCTTAGAATAACCGAAGCTGACGGTACGCTGCTTGATACTTATTCGGTGGTCCCTGAATTTACCACGGTGCCGGAAAACCCGCTGCTTCTTTTTGGGTTATACCCGTTGGTTGCCGGATTTTTAAAGAAGTTAAGGAGGAAATCCTCCGTCGCTTCCGCGGACGCTGAAACTATGGCGGACAAGAAATCTAAGGAGGACAAATGAAACAGAAAGAGACATTTAAGATGGTCTTAGCCGGTTTTGCCATTATCATGATGGTTCTGCCTCTTCTAGCAACGCTTAATTCCTTTTTAACAGACTTCTTAAACCATGCCGGCTGGTACCGACCAATTCAAGAATTTATTGTTCCCTGGCAGGCAAGAATGGTGGCCGTCGCCATTTCTCCTTTTGGCATAGATTCAAGGGTGACTCCCGGTTCAAGGCTGGCTGCTTTTTATATGATTAAAAACGGGGCCGCGATCCCGGTTGATCTATCCTGGAACTGTCTTGGCTGGCAGTCAGTCCTACTTTTTTTTGTTTCTTTACTCGCCGGCCTGCGAGGAGATTTCAGCAATCTTTCAAGAATAAAATGTGTCATTTTAGGCCTTTTGGGGACATTGCTAGTTAATATTTTCAGGATGAGCCTAATTGCCCTTGGCATTTATTATATTAACTCCCTGGCTGCCCAAATCGTCCATGATTATCTGGCTGCCTTCTTTACCTTGATTTGGCTTCTTATTTTCTGGTGGTTTAGTTATGGTTATATTTTAGAGGAAAAGAAATCATAATCCACACCTCTTGGCCTTGAAGGGGCAGAAAGAATTGACGATGCCGGTAACCCGACGGGTCTGGATGGGATTTTTTTTATCTTTTGTTTCGCACTCTGGGGTTTAAAATTGCTTTATCTGGAGCAATTTTAGGCCTCATTCCTTCAATTTCAGCCATCCCCCCGCCCGCCATCGTTAGCCTGAAGCGCTTAGTTCAGGCATTGCGGGTAGGGCCTCCCGGAGATTGGAATATCAAGTCTTTTTGGCAAAAGAGAAAAAATTGGACCAGGCCCTTCTATCTAAGCTTGCTTACTTCTTTAGGCCTTTTTAACTTCCTGGGATTTTTTATCACGACAATCAGTTCAGCGGAAACAATCTCTGCTAAAATAGGGATGTTTTTTGCTTTTTTAGCCTTAGGCGCCGGTTCCTTCTTCTTTGCCTATTCGATGAAGTACTATTTTACTCTGGCTTTGGTCCTTTCTTTTTCCCGAGAAACAGAGTCTGATTCAGAGTCAGATAAACAACCAGGGATTTCTTTAATCTCAGGAGGTTTCTTTGGCTTCTTAGGCAAAGTCTTTGGGATTAAGATAGAGGTTAACCAACCAGCCAACACCTCTAATCCCTTTCTGCCTGGTCAAAAGAGAAGCTTGGTTTCCAGACTAAGCCGCCTCTTTTTCAAAAACAGTGGTTCTCTTCAAAAGGGCCTTGATCTTAAACCTGACCTTTCTAAAGTAACCTTGGAAAGATAACCCTTTGTCTGTATCCAACTGCCGATGTATAACGAAAAAAGAGCGGCGGAAAGACTGCTTAAAGCCTGTTCCCAGATTGACTATCCTCACTTTGAAATCTTAGTTTGCGATGATTCAACTGATGAAACCACCAACAGCCATGACGGTACCCTCGTTTCGGCAGATGTACCTCTTCCTCTCTGGCGCACCGGTTATATCCCTGATGCCTATAACGAAGCCGAAGGCGCTTATACGGTTGATGCCTCAGGAGATCAGATAAATGTTGATCGTATGGGTTGGAGTTTGATGGTGACGAGAATGAGGTCTTGAATATCATGGGGAGCCAGTCATCAGTTTTAAATATGGGGACTAGTGATTTTAGCCTCGAAGCGTGGATTAGGACTTCAACGAATACTGATATTCATACGATCATTGAAAAAGGCGGAGTTGCTGATTATAGTCCGGGCTATTGGTTTACATTAGAGTCTGCGGATGAGTTGGTTTTACGTATAGGAAATGGAACATCCAGGCTGACAGCTGATTCTAATAATGGTCTGGTAATAGACGATGGTAATTGGCACCATGTGGCCGTTACCGCAGACAGAGACGGAGTTGCCACCTTTTACTTAGACGGTGCATCTGTAGGGACGGAGAGCATTAGTACGTTTTCATCTGAAAATATAGATACTACTGAAATCTTTAGAATTGGGTACTCACCAACTGATGAATTTTGGGGTGTAATTGATGAGGTGCGTGCCTGGAGTGATGTGCGTACCTCTACAGAGGTTAATGACAACATGCGTAAGACTCTAGTAGGGAGCGAATCTAACCTGATAGGTTACTGGCGTCTCGATGAAGGTCCTGAGGTTCAGTCTCCAATTGAGGATTCCAGTCCGAGTAATCTTGATGGACAGCTCGGATCAACAACAGGTTCTGATGCAAATGATCCTATATGGTCTTCTGGCTACTGGCCGATTCGTCATAAACCGATGTTTAAGATACGCAACTACCACCAAAACAGCAAGCCGTCTTCGGTTACTTTGGAAGGTGCTAGCCTAGTTGAAGGCACTGATTACAATGTTGACTACAAACCGGTTTCCGATGCCTACTTTGCCGATGAACTGACTTGGGCTTCGACATTAGAATCAAGCGGAGCCGTTACCAGCCCAGATGTTGGTAGTGCAGGAACTGTGGGCGGTACTGCCAGTTTTACATCAGGAAAGTATGGGAATGGAGCGTTAGTGGATGCTTCAGCGAAAAAACCTTTTTTTCCCGCCAGCGGTAACTTTAACGATAGCCAAGGAACGGTTGAATTTTGGTATAAAACAACAGGAACACCGACTGCTTACGCCAAATTTTTTGACAATGGCAACGGAGTTAATACTGAAACTTTAGTATTTCAAAGAAATAATAATAATACCAATATTAATTTATGCAATACCGGAGCCGCAACTATTTACGGGGCATGGGATGGAGTTAATATTAATGTCTTTGATGGTGGATGGCATCATATTCTCCTTAACTACGATATCAGTACTGATTCCCCCGAGCTTTGGATTGACGGAGTAGAAGAAACTCTTGACTCATCAGCTAATATGAATCAGCTTAGCTTACAAACTAATGTTTATGTAGGCAATCGAGGTTTCGATGATCGAAGTGTTGGCGGAATTATTGATGAGTTTAAAGTTTACAATCAAGTTTTGCGGCCGGCCGATCTTATTGCCAAGGGGTGATACAGCGGATGTGAAAGAGTACCTTTTTGACGAAGAGAATGATTATATTTTAGATTTTGATTCGGTTGATGCTGACGCTACGGAAAGAGGGGAATATTTGTTTTTAGGAGCGGACACGATGTTTGCCGGATTAAATGTTGATTTGGCCACTAATGGCGCCAGCAGCGGCAGTTTGAACCTTGTTTGGGAATACTGGAATGGTACTTCTTGGGCGGATTTGGAGAGTATCTCCGGCTTTACTGATAATACCAGTAACCTGACGCTGATGGAGCGATTTATTGGATCGCTAATCCGACCAACTGGCGGCCGTATTCGGTCAACGGCTCAACCGATCTTTACTACATTCGCACTCATTAAAGGATGATTCCGGAACCTATTCCACTGACCCAATTGAAAATTTCATTAAAACCGATATTTTAATTCTTCAATATCTCGGTAATATCACTTCCGACAGCCAGACTTTGGTGGTGGTACCTGAACGAATGTTGGCATTTTTATTGTTTGCTCCGGTAATACCGATCTTTCTGCGGCGAAGGAAAAAGAAAAGAAGAAAGTGTCGCTAGCCAACACCATTCAGGGCAGGGCCGGAAAAACTTCTGCTTTAGCTTTTGCTGGCACCGGTATTGCCTTTGATAATCAGAAAGAAAAACAAGACAAGGAAAAAATCTGTTAAAATAAGGAATCAATGAGACAAAAGCGGGTGTTTAAATTAGCTTTGGCGGCTTTGGCAATTATACTGATGATTCTGCCGTTTGTGGTGTCGATCAATGACATTTTAACCCGGACAGTCGAGAGATTCGGCTGGTATTTATGGATCCAGCAAAAAGTTGTCCCTTGGGAAGTCCGTTTAGTCGGGGTAATGGTCAAGCCTTTAGGAATCGATTTTATTGCCTATCCCGAGGGTTTTAAAGCCAACGGAATTTACGCCAAACTTTCCTGGAACTGCATCGGCTGGCAGAGTCTGCTGCTTTTTTTGCTGACCCTGCCGGTGGGTTTTAAAGGCGGAGAATATACTTTTTTTTCCAAACTGGAAGCTTTTCTGATTGGGATTTTGGGTACCTTTCTGATAAATCTTTTGCGGATTGCCTTTACCGTGGTTTTACTGGTTATCTCCCGGCCGCTATTTGCCATCGTCTTTCATGATTATCTGGCGGCGGTCATGACGATTATCTGGCTGGTGGTTTTTTGGTGGTTTGCCTATGGTTTTGTTTTGGAGGAGAGAGTTATCGAGAGGAAGGAAAAATTGCCCGAGCTGCTCAAGTTAACCAGGATTAGGAAAGAACAAAGAAAAAATGAAGATCTTTAGGAAAATCATTTTGACTCAGGCAATGGTTGTTTCTCTGGCTCTGTTGCTTTTTTTCTCTCTGTCAAAATACGGACAATCCCAGCAAGAAAGGGGATTTTTATCACCGGTGGTTTATTCCGGTTTTAGTCTCGGCAGGCAAGTCAAAGGAGACGCCTCCAAACCACTGGACCGCTACTCGTTTGAGAATTTGAGTCTCGACGAAACGGAGGCTAGTAGCTTAGAAATCGGGCGGACGATCAAAGAAGAGAAAAAATACACGGCCTACTATTTCTACTACACTTCAAATGAGGAAAGGGTTTCCGGACAGTTAAATGCACCAATTGAAGGTAAAGATTTGCCTGTCGTAATCATGGTAAGGGGTTATGCCGATAAGGAAATCTACTTTACCGGTTTGGGGACGCGGAAAGCCGCCGGTTTTTTTGCCGAAAACGGCTTCGTGACTTTGGCGCCGGATTTTCTGGGATTCGGGCAGTCTGATTCGGAGAGCGCTGATATCCTGCTGAACCGCTTCCGGCGGCCAGAGACAGTTCTGGCACTTTTAGCGTCTCTTAAGAATCTCAATGATGCCTTGCGGGCCAAAGGGCTTTCGGTTACCGTTGATCCGAGTAAGCTTGTCTTCTGGGGCCATAGCAACGGCGGGCAAATAGTGATTTCAGTTTTGGAGATTACCCGGGCTAAAATACCGACAGTTCTGTGGGCGCCGGTTACCGAAAGTTTTCCGGAATCGGTTTTACAGTATGCTTCCGAACTGGACGATGAGGGAAAGAAGGTAATTGAAGCAATCAAGAACTTTAAGAAAGACTATGATCCGGCAAAATATTCAATTACCAATTATTTCCAGCAAATTCAGGCGCCGCTTCAGATTCATCAGGGAACAGGCGATGAATATATCGCAGTCGAAAGCTCTGATCGATTTGTAGGGATTTTGAACAAACTGGGTAAGAACACTACTTACTATGTCTACAAAAATGACGATCATAATTTAAAAGATAACTGGAACATTATAGTAGAGCGTGATCTTGAGTTTTTTAGGAAATATCTTTGAAAACAGAGTAAAATACTGATTAATATTCAAAAAAAAAGGTTGGTGGAGATGAAGAAATTTGTTAAAGTAGCCATTATTTTTGTCATTTTGGCAGCTTTCGGCTTAATGTTTTCGCTCTTGATCCGGTCGAAGGGCGAATGGGTTTGCGAAGAAGGGCAGTGGGTTAAGCTTGGGTCTCCCGGTGGCTCTCAGCCGGATTGGTCATGTTCTCAAATAGTGAGCATAACGCCTGAAGATAAAGAAGCTACCAGTGAGTCACGAGGAACTCCGCTTGGTAATTTTAAAATACCGGGAAGCAGTGATTGGCGGCTCTATCCGGCAGGATACCAAGAGGGTACCAGGCCGGCTGGTAAAAATTAACTCGATATTAGGCTTGATGAAAAAAGCTTTAATTCCACAAATAAGCGCTTCTATTATTCTATTGATTATTAATTTAGTTATAGTCTGGCCTTGGTTTGGTGACGGTTATCCGCCGGTGGCCGCTTCAATGGAGCCGACGATTATTGCCCAGGCGCGTTTTCTCAGCCTGAATTGGCCTGGTTCCGGCTGGAACCGGTATTGGTACTTAGGTTTCCCTTTCAGGCTGGCCGGATCACCGCTACTGCCTTATGTTCTGGCTTTGGTTTCCCGGATCTTTCCGCAGGCTTCATTGTGGTTTGGCTATCGATTGGTCACCGGATTGGCCTTGATACTGATGCCGGTCGGGATTTTTTGGCTGGTTAATGATCTGGCCGGAAGCAAATCTTTTTCCAAAACTTTAATTTCCTTTCTTTCGGCTTTGTTTTTTACTTTTCTGCCTGCCGCTCTGTATCTTTTCCCCCAGGTTTTTAAGATCGGCAGGCAGGCAGGTTTCTTTCCCTGGCAATATTTTTCTTTGGCATATCTGGGTAACGGTACAAAAGCATTAGGTTTGGTACTCTTACCGGTCTGCCTGCTAACTATTGATGGCTATTTGAAAGGTAAGCTAAAAAGAGCTTTTTGGCCTTCCGGGTTAATTTGTCTTTTGGCGCTTACCGATTTATCCTCGGTTGTCTCGCTGGTAATCTTAACTGTGTTGCTTTTGGTTTCTTATAGTATGAGCGGCCGGTTGGGCAAAAAGATTGACAAAAGTCTGAAGGTTTTTGCTCTATGTTTTTTACTTTTGAGTTTCTATTACACGCCGCGTTTTTGGTGGCAAGCTCTTTCCGCTCCGTCTCTGGCCGGTAAGAGGGCCTTGTCAGTTGTTTTACTCCTGTCAAAGACGATTTCGATTTTAATGGCGATGATACTGGCAGTAATTTCTGCTAAATTCTTAAAGAAAGAGAAAAGTTATCAATTTCTCTTTGTCTTTTTGTGGGTCTTTGTTTTCAGCCTATTGTCGCTGGTTAGGTTTTTGGCTGATGCTGATTTTTGGCAGGATTATACCAATTGGGGCGTAGAACTGGGGATGGGAATAGTTGTGTTTCTTGCCTTTTGGTTGGCAAAGCTTGGAGGCAAACGGCCGGCATTATTTTTGGCGGCGGTTGTGATACTTTCTTCTAGTTTATTATGGTTAAGTAGTAGAAATAAATTGCTGTCTCCAAGATTGATAATTAATAATACCGTTGAATATCAAGTAACCGACTGGTTGGTAAATAATTTGCCTCCGGAAGAGCGGATATTTTTGTCAGGCAGCCCGGTCTTCTGGGCCAGTAGCCTGGCAGATTTAGCTCAAGTAAGAGGAGGAACTGATAAAGCCGCCACTCATCCTTTTTGGGATCACGCTGCCTATCAGATCAGAATTGGTTCAGATGGAGACCTGGCTTATCAGTGGCTTAAGGCTTTGGGCGTTTCCTGGATTGTTGTTCATGGCAGGAATTCCCAAGAGCCTTATCGTGACTTTGTTTATCCGGAAAAGTTTCAAGGGGGAAAATTCCAGGAAGTCTGGGAGAAGAATGGAGATGCTATCTATAAAATAGAAGTCGGTATTGCCCGGCAATTGAAAGACCCGAATCGCTTGTTAAAGTTGAAAGCGCCGCGTGATGGAGCCGACAAACAAGCTGTATCGGACTACAATTCCTGTCTGGGGAATTTTTTGCCCTTTCGCTGGATCAATTCGAATCAGCTGGTTATCAGGGCTCCGTTTAAAGGAGCAGTCAGTCTGGCGATTACTTATGATTCGGGCTGGCAGGCTTGGCAAGGAAATCAAAGGTTAACTGTTAAAAAGGATATGCTTGGACAGACAGTAATCTTTTCAGAAACCGAAGGTGACATAAATTTGAAATATCAAAAGTGGGGAATCGATAATCTGGCCGGGGTAACTATGTCTTTAATCGGTTTAATTTCGTTAATGCGAAAACGAAAAATTTTTCGCTGAAAATCTCCAGTTTTTAAGTCTAGAGCCTACAATATTTCTGTGCACAAGTTGCGGTTATTAGGTATGTATTCTGTATATTCCAAGCAATTAAAAAACAGCCAAAAACTTCTATTTTATGGCCGTAAGAAGTCAAATAAAGGGCTTCGTAACAGTGCATTTATAACTGGTTTAGTATACTTTGATGTCTTTATTGCGGTTATATGGTTAAGGCCACAAACAAAAATGCTTGAATTAGATCTATTAAGATCGGGAATTAGTTTCTATTTCTAAAGCACCCTTGACAAGCTAACCTTGGTTCTCTTAAGCTCATAATCAAACCTAGTACCCACTTAATGTTGACACTTTTTAAGTAAGTTTATGAGAGCTAAATACTCTTTTCCTGCCGAAAGAATAAGGATTATCAAAAGAGTTATTGATAATAATGAACCAGTGGCTCGGGTCTGTCAGGATACAGGCATTTCCAGAACGCTTTTTTACCGGTGGCTAAAGAGATACCAAATAGCGTCATTTTCCGAAAAGAAGACAGCTTTACGACCCCAAAAGCGAAAAATAATTAATTTCCCGAAGCAAATATCTCCTCAAGTAGAAATTAGTGTATTAAAAGAAATCAAACATTACCCAAAGTATTCATGCCATAAACTGGCAAGCCATATTGCTAAAACTCGAAGAGAAAGAATTATTTCCGGCCATGGAGTTCAAAATGTCTTAAACCGTTTTAATCTGAATACTGAAAGCAAGAGGAAAAAATTTGCCCGCCAAAGATCCGTTTTGCCGCCTCTTTTCCGTAAGCGAATCATCGATTTAGTTATCGAGAAAAAAAAGCCAATTGCCAAAGTTTGTCGAGAATACCAAATTTCCAGAACCGTTTTTTATAAATGGTTATCCCGGTATCAAAGACTAGGAAGGGCGGTTTCTTCGCTAAATGAGTATCGGCCGAAGATTAAAAGATATTGGCGCCAGATAGATGAGGAGAGAGAAAAGGAAATTTTAGATTTTGTCATTAAACATCCGGAGTATTCTTCTCACCAAATTACCTCCTTTCTTGCCGATATCGGTAATCACGGTGTTCAAAATGTCTTGAAAAGACATGGACTTAATACTTTAAATCTTCGTTTAGCCTATTCTTCTGCCCATCAGCCGGCTGTCACTCCCGCCCTTGGGGTGCTTGACAGCCTCAGGAAGCTTTTCGGCCGGCTACCGGCTATCTCCGCCATCCCGCCCCCGGCCTTGGAATTGAGCTTCAAACGCTTCCAGTCTCTGATCAAGGTTTTCCTTCTTTTCTTTCTCTCTCTGACCGCCACCAGCTATCTTGTTTTCGCCTGGCTTGATGTCATTGCCAATGCCGTCAGTGGTTTGGAAAGAATCGGTTTAATCTTTGCCACCCTTTCCCTGGCTGTCGGTTCCTTCTTCTTCCTCTACTCGATGAAGTACTACCTGTCTTTGGCCCTGGTCTTATCCTTCTCGAGGGAATCCAGGGAGGGGAGTCCGGAGTCGGAAGAAAAGAAACTGGCCAAGTCAACTGACCCGGTCCGTCACAGTCTCTTTTCTCTTCTCTCCCGGATCTTTGGCATCAATCTGACTATCAATAATGGCCAGCAGATTAATAATAGTCAGGCCGGCTATCGTTCTGGTGATACCCGTTGGGAGACTGGTAACCCGGAGATCGTCAATCTCTCCCGAAGAAGACTCGGTCTGGAACCGGACCTTTCCCAAGTGGCTCTCAAGAGATACCCCTTCGTCTCCCTCCACCTGCCGATGTACAACGAGAAGCGGGTGGCCGAAAGGCTGCTCAAGGCCTGTTCCCGGATTGACTACCTTGATCCCCAAACCAACCAAGCCCGATTCGAGATTATTGTGGTGGATGATTCGACTGACGAAACCACCGCCATCGTGGAAAGCTTTGCCCGGCAATGGAACTCAAAGTTGAAAGATCAAAACTCAAAACCACAACTCAAATCTCAAAACTGGTCAACCGTTAATATTAATAATGATAGTAATAGTAATAATGGTGATAGTAACGGCAAGCCCTTCATCAAGCTCATCCACCGGGATAACCGCCAAGGCTTCAAGGGCGGTGCCCTCAGGGAAGCTCTCAAAGCCACCCACCCCCAGGCTGAGTTCATTGTCGTCTTTGATGCCGACTTTGTTCCCTACCCGG
>Ga0307380_10002137_pt1 | contig 28255 bp, 22 predicted proteins | sample UN3MG_FD_202239 | JGI IMG/M metagenome (GOLD analysis project Ga0307380, IMG submission 202239) | Soil microbial communities from Risofladan, Vaasa, Finland - UN-3 | ecosystem: Environmental > Terrestrial > Soil > Coastal area > Acid sulfate soil | place: Finland: Risofladan, Vaasa | collected... | reverse complement strand
TTTTGATGATATGGACACCCTTTAATCCATATTTACTTTATAATGAAAGAACACACCAAGAGTCAAATACATTAGCAGAATCACTATTAAGCGATTTTTATCGCCCAGCCAGTTTCTTCGCATGCTCAATCTCAGGAATACCAGGGTCAGCGTCTTTCCAGCCTTTTCCTCGATTTTGACCTTCAAGAAGCGAAACAGCATTCTTTTCTTTTGATTGTTTGTCACTACGATAATTTTACATTAAGATAAGATTATTGATATTGAGTTTGAAGCTGGCCCGAATCCATGATACTGAAAGTCTTTCTCTTTATTATCCTGGCATATTTGCTCTTTGAATTCATTGAGCACGCCGTCATCCCTTTGGTCTGGCTCATTCTGAAAAAGAAAAAGAAATCCGTAACCGGGAGCTCAGGATTGATTGGAGAGGTAGGTGAGGTCAAAGAGTGGAGCAATAAAGAGGGAAAGGTTTTCATCCACGGTGAACTCTGGTGGGCAACGAGCGAGGAGCCACTCTCACCCGGGGATAAAGCAGTGGTTCAAAGTGTGCAAGGACTCACCTTAATGGTGAAACCGCACAAAAAGACAAATTTATGACAACTTCTTCAACCCAGCCTGCTTCTTCCTTGCATCCTCAACCTCAGCAATACCAGGTTGGTCATAGAGAATTGGCGTAGGGAAAATTTCCGGTACCAGCTCATAGCTCTTTAGGGTACAGACCACCGGTTCTGCTGGCTTTTAAGGCTGTAAATTTAACTTTACAGGTGGTACATTGATGGGGGGCAGGTCCTCACCGGACAGCACTGGGCATTTATTTATTCTTCTTTTCTTTTTTCAACCTTCGTTTTTCCAATGGATTAAGCTGGGCCTTTTTCTGTTGTTCCCTTTTGCCTTTATCCTTTTTTCCCTTATCACCCATATCTGTTTCTCCTTGCTTGAAAATGACTTCCGCCGGACTGTAGTACCGAATGTATGTCGTCAAGCAGTTTCAGACTTTTTTGCTAATTTCTTAAGCTACAGATTCCGAGTATCATACTACTACTAACTGATTCCTTTTGACAATGACTTATATTCAGGTCAAGTAATTGACTCCTTCAATATATTTAAAGTGCCAACATGGTAATGTGTTTTAACTGGCTAAACAAGGGAAGGGTAATAATCTCTCAAGCTCCCAATATAATAACTATAAAGAGCCATTACTATTAAGGCCCCTTAGAGAAGCTCCTAAGAACTTCTTAAGTGATTTATATTAACACTCTCTAATATTCACTTTACTCTTTAAAAATCCGTGTGGACACGGTGTGGACAAATTGACCCACAATGACTCAGTTTAAGTGACTCAGGCTAAAAAATAAAAACACGGAAAAAACTCAAATATCAGGGAAAAAGGAAGAATAGGATGGTAGCGGGGGTTGGATTTGAACCAACGACCTCCGGGTTATGAGCCCGACGAGCTACCAGACTGCTCTACCCCGCAGTATCAGCCATATTATAGCAAAATTCTGCCATTTGTCAAAACAAGGAATAAAATGTTTTTTACGCCACATTTAAAATGTTTTTTCTCTTGACATTAAATCGGTGCAAAAAATATAATGAAACACTCAAAAAATGGGCTATTTCCTCTTTTTTTTACTCGCTGCATTGACCGTTGGTGCAGTCCTGGGTATGATCATCTCCAAAAACCAGGCTTACAATGCCATTTTCCTGATCCTTGCCTTTGCCTGCATGGGAGGTCTCTTTGCTCTTCTCGAGGCACCTTTCATCGCAGTGGTCCAAATCATCATCTATGCGGGCGCTATCATGGTTCTCTTTATCTTCGTGATTATGATGATCAATGTTCGTTCTGGTATTCCAGCTGAAAAAAAGAAATGGATTATTTATCTTTCTCCAGTGCTCGCTGTTGTCCTTATTATCGAGCTTATTCTCTCAATAAAAGGAGCTTTTACTCTCCCGGTCTCGACGGCAATAATAAAAGCCGGACCTACTGATCTTGGCCGCCTCCTTTTTACTAAGTATCTTTATCATTTTGAGATCACTTCAATCTTGATTATAGCCGCCTTAGTCGGTGCTATTGTATTAATTAAGAAAAAAGAAAAAGAATGATTCCTCCAAATTATTTCTTAATCTTGAGCGTCGTTCTCTTCGTTCTGGGCGCCATCGCTTTTTTTATAAAAAGAGATCTCATCACAATGTTTATGTCCATAGAGATAATGCTCAATGCTGCCAATCTAGCTTTTATAACCTTTGCAAGATCAGCAAATTCCCCAGATGGACAGATCATTGTCTTTTTTATCATTACTGTTGCGGCTGCTGAGGCGGCTGTTGGTCTGGCTATCATTCTTCTTATTTTCAGGCAAAAAAAGACAATCAAATCCGAAGATATGAAATTAATGAAAGGATAAAATGACAGAGATATTCTGGCTCATCCCATTTATACCAGCGGCAAGTACTCTTATCCTGGCAGTCTTTGGAAAAAAACTTCCTAAAAAATATGTCTCTTTCCAGGCCTGTTTAGCAGTCTTTGCTTCCTTTGTTATTTCGGCCATCTCAGCTGTGGGGCTTCTTCAAACAGCTCACGGAAACTACCCATTGGTCAAAAATCTTTTCTCCTGGATTCAGGCAGGAAGCTTCCAGGTCAACCTTTCTCTCATGTTTGATCCCTTATCTGCTGTCATGGCTCTGGTCGTGAGCGGAGTGGGTTTCATCATTCATGTCTATTCGATAGGCTATATGGCAGATGATGAGGGCTACACCCGTTATTTCACTTATCTAAACCTCTTCACCTTTTCCATGCTTATACTTGTTATGGCTTCAAACTTGATCTTGATGTTTGTCGGCTGGGAAGGAGTTGGGCTTTGTTCTTATTTATTGATCGGTTTCTGGTTTGAGAAACACTCAGCTGCAAATGCAGGTAAAAAAGCTTTCATTGTTAACCGGATAGGTGATACAGGCTTCCTCCTGGGCATTCTCTTCATCTTTATTCATATAGGAAGCGGGGAGTTTACAGCTATTAACGAAGCCATCTCAGGAGGAGCTATCTCAGTTGGGCTGGCCACTTTGATCGCTATTCTTCTGTTTGTAGGAGCAACAGGAAAATCTGCTCAAATTCCCCTTTATGTCTGGCTTCCTGATGCCATGGAAGGCCCTACCCCTGTCAGCGCGCTAATCCACGCTGCCACAATGGTTACAGCAGGAGTCTACATGGTCTGCAGGATGAATCTTCTCTACACTCTATCCGAAACTGCAGCTCAGGTAGTAGCGCTTGTGGGTGCGATCACAGCTGTCTATGCGGCCACAATGGCTTTAACCCAGAATGACATAAAAAGGGTTTTAGCCTACTCTACGATATCTCAAATAGGATACATGTTCATCGGCTGTGGTGTCGGCGCCTACGCAGCAGGGATGTTCCACTTGTATACGCATGCCTTCTTCAAGAGCCTCCTATTTCTGGCTGCTGGAAGTGTCATGCATGCGCTGTCTGGTGAAATAAACATGAAAAAAATGGGAGGGCTGCGAAAATACCTTCCTCTAACCTATCCTACCTTTCTCATCGGTGCGATTGCCATCGCTGGTGTTCCGTTTTTTTCTGGCTTTTTCTCAAAAGATGCTATCCTCACCAGGGCATTCGCTCAAGGTCAGTATTCAGCATTTTATTATTTTATTTGGGGGCTGGGGATTATGGGAGCAGTGCTTACAGCCCTTTATATGTTTCGCCTCATTTTCCTGACTTTCCACGGGGAGGAACGCCTGGATCCTGAAGTAAAAAAGCACATCCATGAATCCCCCAAAATCATGACCATACCTCTGGTCATTTTAGCTTTCTTCTCTGTTGGCGCAGGATATATCGGACTTCCTGTTGTCCTGGGAGAGAAGCTCAACTTTTTCGGCAAATTCCTGGAGCCTGTGATAAAAGAGGTTCAAGAAGTTCATCTCAGCATACAAACAGAGTGGATGCTTATAGCGATTGCAGCCGTCGTAGCTTTTTTAGGAATTTTTATTGCTTATGTTTTCTACATAAGATCCCCGTTGATCCCACGCAATCTGGCCACCAGATTTCCCACCATCTACAAACTCATGTTTAACAAATACTATATGGATGAGATCTATAATGCAGTCTTCGTGAAGCCCACGATTAAAGGTTCGGAGATTATATATGATAATTTTGATTTAAAAGTCATCGACGGAGCTGTCAACGGGGCGGCAACAGCCACCGGCTTTGCGGGAAAAATCCTGAGTTATTTCCAGAGTGGCTTGATTAAAGATTACGCCCTTATTTTTCTTTTAGGAGTAATTATCTTTTTAGCTTATCTATTGTTTTAAAAAATGAATTTACCAATATTGAGTCTAATTACTTTCCTCCCCCTTGCAGGAGCCGTTCTGCTCATTTTCATTCACCGTGACAGGAAAAACCTTCTCCGCTTTCTTTCCTTGGCCATAGCCATCATTACCTTTATTTTTTCTCTTACTCTCTATTTCAATTTTAACGATCAAATTCCTAATCCGCAGTTCGTGGAGAAAGCTGACTGGCTTGGCTATGGAATCAACTATCATATCGGAGTTGACGGGATAAGCCTCTTTCTTATCCTTCTGACAACTTTCTTGATGCCTATTATCATCCTTTCTTCCTGGACATACATCCAAAAGAGAGTAAAGGAATACCTTATCTTCATGCTTATTCTCCAGACAGGGATCATCGGCGTTTTTGTTGCCCTCAACCTTTTTCTCTTTTACGTTTTCTGGGAAGCCATGCTTATTCCCATGTATTTTCTCATCGGCGTTTGGGGTGGTCGCCGGCGAATTTATGCCACTCTGAAATATGTCCTTTTTACGATGTTCGGAAGCTTGCTGATGTTAGTGGCAATCTTCTTCCTTTATTCTATGTATTACAAGGCAACTGGCGTCTATTCTTTCAACATTTTTGATTATTACAATCTTATCCTGAATCCCAATATTCAAATCTGGCTTTTTCTGGCATTTGCTCTTTCTTTTGCCATAAAAGTGCCTTTATTCCCGTTTCACACCTGGCTGCCCGATGCCCATGTAGAGGCTCCCACGGGCGGCTCTGTCATCCTGGCTGCAGTACTCTTAAAAATGGGAGCTTATGGTTTCCTCCGCTTTGCCCTTCCTCTTTTTCCTGATGCAGTAATGAAATTTCTCCCTTATCTGGCTGTACTAAGCTTGATAGGAATCATCTATGGAGGTTTGATGGCACTCATCCAGAAAGATGCAAAGTCCCTGGTCGCCTATTCCAGCGTAAGCCATATGGGGCTGATCATGCTAGCTATCTTTGCTTTGAACACTGAAGCAATGGAGGGTGCTATTTACCAGATGCTCAACCATGGATTGAGCACAGGGGCTCTGTTTTTGATTGTCGGTATCCTGTATGAAAGATCCCACACCCGAATGATTAATGATTATGGTGGAGTCAGTAAAAAGATGCCTGTTTTTTCTGCTTTTTTCCTGATCTGCATGCTTTCATCGGTTGGGCTTCCTGGTCTCAACGGCTTTATCGGAGAAATATTGTGTATCTTTGGAATTTTTAAAGCCAACAAGCTTCTCGCCATCCTGGGCATATCAACAATTATCCTGGCAGCCGGGTATCTACTCTGGATGTTCCAGAGAGTTATGCAGGGGCCTATAAAAAATGAGAAGATTTTATCCTTCAAGGATATAAACAAAAGAGAGATTGCCTATCTTGTACCTATAGTCATCATGATGTTCTGGATGGGAATTTACCCCAAGCCTTTCCTGAGGAAAATGGATAGCTCTGTGACTCATCTCCTCAACAGAGTCAATAAGAGAGAAATTTATTTCACTCAAAGTCAAAAGGATAAGGATTTCTTGTTAGAAATTGAGCCTAAAACAACCGAAGAAAAAAACGAGGAAAAGGAAGATAAATTCAGATGAATAGTTTTTTTGCCCTGTCCCCTCTTCTGGTAATTGTCTTTGCCTCTCTTCTCGTTTTGCTTCTTGATGTTTTCTTAAAGAAAGAAAATAAAAATTACTTAGCCTACATCTCTCTTGTTTTCCTCGTTATCTGTGGTTTTATATGTATCAAGTTCTGGAATAAAAACTACTCATACTTTAACGGCAATCTTTTCCTGGATAACCTTGCTCTTTTCTTTATTTTTATCCTAGCTCTAGCAACAGGCTTTGTCATCCTTCTCTCCATGAAGTACATCTCCTTTCAGGATGTAAACTACGGCGAGTTCTATGCCCTCCTTCTTTTAGCCTTATCAGGTGTGGCGATCATGCTCTCCTCCTTAGATCTTCTGATCATATTCTTAGGCTTAGAGGTCCTTTCCATTTGCAGTTATGCCCTGGCTGGCTTGAAAAGAAAAGACGAGAAATCCTCAGAGGCGGCCATTAAATATTTTCTTCTGGGAAGTTTTGCCACAGCTTTCCTCGTCTACGGTTTAGCTCTTCTGTACGGATCTTCACATTCAACTAATATTTCCTCAATCATTAATTTCTTCATAACAGAATCCGACCTGAGCATCATGGCTCTTATTGGCTTAGGTTTAGTTATCATAGGTTTTGGTTTCAAAATTGCTGTTGTTCCTTTCCACATGTGGACCCCAGATGTCTATCAGGGTGCTCCAACACCGATCACTGCCTTCTTTTCTGTAGTGCCCAAAGCAGTTGGTTTTATCGTATTCTTAAGAATATTTACTCCATACTGGAAAAATGCTCTCAATACCCAGACTATCTTCTGGATACTCTGGGTGATTTGTGTTTTAACTATGGTAGTAGGAAATCTTGTTGCTCTGCGCCAGACAAACTTGAAAAGAATACTTGCTTACTCAAGCATTGCTCATGCAGGCTACTTGCTCATAGCCATCCTGGCCCAGGACAATTCTAGCCTGGTCTTCTATCTTACAGTTTATCTCTTCATGAATATAGGTGCTTTTGCCGCTGTTATCGCTTTGAGCAGAAAAGGGAAAGAATACCTTGAACTCGAGGATTACGCCGGAGTCGGGTTTAAATATCCCTGGATTGGTGTGACCTTTTCTATCTTCCTTCTTTCTCTGGCAGGGTTTCCGCCCACAGGAGGCTTCCTGGCCAAGTTTTATGTATTTTCTACTGCAGTAAGGCAAGGTCTTCTGCCTCTGGTTATAATCGGAGTCCTGGCCAGTCTTATATCTGTTTTTTATTACTTGAGGATCATCGTCTACATGTATATGAGAGAGCCTGCCCGAGAAATAGAAATAGCCATTGAAAACCCGGCTTTATTCCTGGTCCTCTTCTTCTGTCTGTATGGAGTACTCCAATTGGGCCTCTATCCCAGAAATATCCTGGTCCTGATTAATCAAGCTATCAGCTCCTTTTTTTAGGGAGCCCTCGATTTATTATTAAAAGGAGACAGCTGTACTTGCCCAATTATTCGGTAACAATTTTATAATGTCATTGCGGGCGGAGCGTGGCAATCTCATAAGATATGTCGTTGCGAGGAGCGTAGAAGATTCCTTCGCTTGTCATTGCGAGCCCCAAAGGGGCGAAGCAATCCCTTACGAAAAGATTAAGATTGCCACGTCGCTACGCTCCTCGCAATGACAATTTATTGTATGAGATTGCCACGCTCCCTTCGGTCGCTCGCAATGACGCTTCTATCTTTTTATATCATAACCGAAAGTGTTACCTAATAACTGAGCATAAAGGGCAGCCTACTTTTTTGGGATTATTCCTGTTCTTCATAAAAAGTAGCCTGCCCCCTTAAATAAACTGCCCCCAAAAATAAAAAAGAGGCTGGAGCAGGACGTAAGCCGAATTCTGTTCCCGCTAAAGATTTAGCGAGTGCGGTTATTTGTCTAACCCCTTGATTGCTCAAGGGAATGAGCGACCTACCCGCCCCATAAGACGGACCATCTCATAAAGGGCCAATTTGGTCTTGCTCCGGATGGGGTTTACCACGCTCCTGATGTCACCACCAGGACGGTGAGCTCTTACCTCACCTTTTCACCCTTACCCCACGAAATGAAAGAAACCGTCATTTCATGAGGCGGTATATTTTCTGTGGCACTTTCCTCCGGTCGCCCGGAGTCGCTGTTAGCGACCATCCTGCCCTTTGGAGTTCGGACTTTCCTCCCCCTCTTTCTCACGAAGAGAAGAAGGGGCAACCGCCTCGCCTACTCCAGCCGCTATTTTTATGCCATAATGTTCTAACTTCTTGTAAAGATTGCTGCGTGGTGTATCTATTTTTCTTGCGGTCTGAGATATATTCCAATTGCTCTCCTCAAGCTTGGCTAAAATAAAATCTTTCTCAGCTAACTCCCTGAATTCTTTCAGCGTTTTTATTCCCTTTGCCTCGGGAAGATATATACCTACTTCTCCTCTGATACGCTCCGGCAAATCTTGCCTTTCTATTATATCTGCCTCGGTCATAATAATCAATCTTTCCACTACGTTCTTCAGTTCCCGAATATTCCCTTTCCAGTGGTATTTTATCATTGCTTCTACCGCATCCTCTGAAAATTTCGTTACTTTAAAGTTATTTTCCTCTGCATAAATTTTACTAAAATATTCAATAAGAAGAGGGATGTCCTCTTTTTTCTCCCTCAAAGAAGGAGAATAAAGGGGAATGACATTCAGTCGGAAATAAAGGTCTTCCCGGAATGTTCCCGCTTTTTTTTCTTTTCCTAAATCCTTATTAGTAGCAGCTATTACTCTGACATCAACTTTGTTGATTTTGCTTGAGCCGACTTTTTGAACTTCTCCTTCTTCAAGAACGCGCAAAACTTTGGATTGAGTTTTCAAACTCATATCGCCAATTTCATCTAAAAATATCGTTCCTCCATCTGCCTGCTCAAATTTGCCTGGTTTTTTTTCTGTAGCCCCCGTAAAAGCACCCTTCTCATGGCCAAAAAGCTCGCTTTCGATGAGCTCTTCGGGTATAGCTGCACAATTCACCTGAACAAACCTTTCCTTAGCCCTCAAACTTTGATTGTGAATAGCTCGGGCAATAAGCTCCTTTCCAGTGCCGCTTTCGCCATGGATAAGCACAGTCGCATTGGTAGGAGAAATTTTTATTATCTCTTTCCAGAGTTTTTTCATCGAGAGATGATTTCCTATAAGCTCATATCTCTTATCTGATTTTTTTCTCAGGTCCTGGCACTCTCTCAAGAGCTTGCTCTGATTTAAAGCATTCCGGATGGAGAGCAGGACTCTTTCCCTATGAAGGGGCTTTTCCAGAAAATCAAAGGCTCCCAGCTTCGTCGCATCTACTGCTGTTTTAATCGTGCCATGTCCTGATATCATGACGACCTCTGGCCTGTAAGGCTTTTCTTTCAATTCTGCTAAAACTTCCAACCCATCCCTCCCAGGAAGTTTTATATCCAGCAAGACTAAATCCAATCCTACTGTTTCTTCTATAATATCCAGAGCTTCTTCTCCATCCGCTGCTTCAAGAAAGCTGAATCCCTCGTATTCAAGAATCATTTTAAGAGATTTTCGGATGTTTTCTTCGTCATCCACGACTAAGATTTTTGCTTTCCGCCGATTTTTCATCATTCCTGTTCCTTTTTTAGTCTCAATTGAATTTTAACATAAAAAAGGATTTGATGCATATCCTGTCAATAAAAACTCAAGTTTCGCAAGTCTGACCCCATTGTTTCCTATTTATCATTAGTGTAAGATAAAAAAGAGATGTGGAAGCCTTTAGCGCTAATTATTCTTATGATATTAATTGGCACGATAGGTTTCCATGTGATCGAAGGGTGGTCATTCCTGGACTGCCTCTACATGACTGTCATAACCATTTTTACAGTCGGGTTTAAGGAAGTCAGAGAACTCTCCCCTCAAGGCCAAATTTTCACTATCTTCGTTATCTTAGGAGGTGTGGGAACAGCCATATTTGCTTTCACAAAAATTGCCGAAATTGCCTATGAGGGAGGAATTAATAAATTTTGGCGGAGAAGAAGAATGGAAAAAGAGCTTAAAAACCTAAAAGATCACTATATCATCTGTGGCCATGGACGGATTGGAAAGATAGTGAGAGAAAGACTGGAGGAGGAAAAACTGCCTTTTGTTGTCATTGATAATAAAGAAGAAAAATTAGAAGACCTCAAGCAAACAAACAGCTGCCTTTTTATAGAGGGAGATGCGACGCATGAAGACATATTGACCAAAGCTGGCATCAAAAAAGCTAAAGGGCTGGCTGCCCTCCTTCCGACTGATGCTGATAACCTTTACCTTGTTTTAACCGTCAGGTTGATTAATCCGTCTGTCTTCGTCCTTTCCAAAGCCCTGGATGAAGAAGGTGAAAGGAAAATCCTCCAGATCGGAGCGAATAGAGTTGTCAGTCCCTTAAGGCTGAGTGGCCTAAAAATTGCTCAAGGGTTGATCCGCCCGACATTGGTAGACTATATGGATCTCATCATCAGACGAAAAGAACTGCCTTTATACATGGAGGAATTAGTAGTAAAAAAGGAATCTAAGATAGTCAACCGTAACCTTGCAGAATGCGACATACGAAGAACGGCAAATGTCATTGTTGTGGCTATGAAAAAACCCGGAAAAGACATTGAATTCAATCCTTCTCCTGACTCTAAAATTAACACTGGCGATATATTGCTTGTTTTAGGAGATAAAAACGCAGTCAGTCAATTTGAAAACATTTATCTAAGAACTCTATCTTGAGGTGCTGTAAGTTGATTCACCATTTCTTGTTTAATTATGTGGTCAAGGTGGGTCACAAAGCTTACAGAAAATTCATATTCGGCTCAGCCCTTCTCTTCTTTTGTTTACTATTCATAACTCCCACAAATTCACAAGATAAAAATCAAAAATATTTTGAGCTTGATAACGGTTTAAAAATTTTCCTGTATGAAAAACATACCCTCCCCCTCATAAATTTAGTGTTTGCCGTGAATCTCGGCACTAAAGATGAATCAGATAAAACGAGCGGGCTTGTTCATATTTTAGAACATTATATTCTCTTCAGAGGAACTGAATTCAGGAGCGGGCCAGAAATCAGTCAGGATATACGACGACACGGTGCCTATTTCAATGCCCATACATCACTGGATCTGGCTACCTTTGAAATATCTCTTCCTTCTGAACACGCAGATTTTGCTTTGAGGAATCAAAAAGAGATTTTGTTTAATCTAAAGCTCTCACAAGAAGAGCTTGATGAAGAAAAAAAAGTGATTCTCGAAGAGATGAGCCAAACTCAGGATGACCCTCTTAGATACGCCACTTCCACAGTTTATCAAAACCTTTTTAAGGACCATCCTTACCAAAAGCCAATCCAAGGAAAAAAAGAGATTATAGAGGCTTTGACTGTAGAGCAGGTAGGAAAATTCTATCGCAAGTTTTTTGTTCCATCGAACTGTGTTTTGGCAATTGTGGGTGATTTCGAAATAGAAGAGATGGAGAAGAAAACAAAAGATATCTTCGGGGATTTAAAAAAGGAGGAAATCTCTCCCCCAAAATACGAAAAAGTTCCTGCATTGAAAAAGACAGTTGAGATTACGCAAGAGATGGATGTTAATCAAGCCTACTTGGTGATAGGAATATTCGGCCCGGATTATAACAATAAGGATCAATACGCCCTGGATATCTTAACCCAGATTCTGGGCCGAGGAGTTAATCCGATGTTGAACTACCCGCTGAGAGGAAGAAGGAATCTGGCTCAAAGCATTTTGATGAGGTATAGTGCTCACAAATACGCAGGGGTAATTATCATATATATTACTTTAGACCCAAAAAACATAGGCATCACGAAACGAGAAACGATTAGATTTCTAAAAGAGACAAGCCGTCTTAATTATTCAAAAAAGGATGTTATGGGGGATGCCAAATTATATGCTCTTGATTACTTAGAAAGTGCTAAAAATCAAATCAAATTTAATTTTCATCAATCCCAGGAAAAAGGCCTGGCCATAGCAATCGGCCTTGCAAGGTACATTCTTCTGAATGAAAACCAGGAGGGAGGGAGCTATATTGAAAATATCGCGAACCTAAACTCTTTAGACTTGCGGAATGCGGCTGGTAAATATTTGAGTAAAGGACGTTATGTCATCGTGACCATTTCTCCAAAAAAGAAAAAATAGCTGGAAATTCATACCATGCCTGTACGAAACTTTTATCTAAAACTTGTGGCCTCAATGGGCTTATGGGCTCTCACTCTATCCCCGATTTTCTCTGGCCAGACACCTTCCTTCTCAAAAAATCTACCCGAGGAAGAATTTTTATCAAACGGCCTCAAGCTGATTTATCAAAAAGACACATCCTCTGCTATCACTGTCTTCCAAATCCTCATCAAGGGAGGGAAAGCAGTTGAACCCGAAGATAAAAGTGGGTTGGCCTACCTCACTACTCGGCTGACGCTAGAAATTCCGGATCAAAAAAAAGCCCGAGACCTGATGAATCAGGCCTCTCATGTTTCTATGACATCGAGAGGTGATTATTCTCTCATTAATATAACCTGTTTATCAGAACACTTGGAAGAAACCTTAAGAGTTACCACTGAAATCATGTTGAAGCCTCTTTTTTCTGGCCTGAGGATAGAGGGAACCAAAAAAATGATAAATTACCAGAGAAACACACAAGAAGATGATCCTGCCAATGTGGCGCATAAGACCTACTTAGAAAGACTGTTCGCAAAAAAAGGTTACGGAAGTTCTGTTTTGGGTAGTGAAGAGTCGCTGAAAGCTATAAAAAAGAAAGATGTCAATAATTTCTATGATAGCTATTTCAAGGCAGAGAACATGGTTGTGGCTGTTATCTCGGATTTAGAAAAGGCTCCTCTTATCGAGATCCTCGATGAATATTTTGCAAAGCTTCCTTCTGGCAAGCCGGCGGAATCAAAGCCGAACTCTGCGACAATCCCAGAAGAGAAACAAGTCCTCATAGAAAAAGACACCAAGCAATTCTTCATTTCTCTTGGCTTTCCTCTACCTGAGATCACGCGTAAAAATTTTGCTCTCGCCTCTATTGTAGAAAACCTTCTTGGAAAAGGAGTCGGTTCAAGACTTTGGGACTTAAGATACAGAGAGAAACTTGCCTACAATGTTAATGCACAAGCAACACTGATGAAAGATGGAGGGATTCTCGAGGCTTATCTTGAGACAGATAAAGAGAAAAAAGAGGTCGCCCTTGAGGCTTTAAAAAAGGTTCTGAGCAGTCTTTTCGAGAAAGGGATTACTGAAGAGGAACTTGAAGTCACAAAAATCAACGCAAAAGCCTCCTTCCTAAGAGACAACGAAACAAAAGGAATAAGGGCCGCGAATCTTGTCTCCTTTGAGGCTCTTGGTCTCGGCTGCGAATTTCTTAGCGGATTTTTCCTGGAAATAGATGCAATCGGCCTTGATGAAATTAACACCTACATCAAAGATATCCTCAACCCTGAAAAAGGAGTGGAAGTCGTCATCGGCCCCAAAGATTAAATCTCCTCAGGGAACAACGGGGTCAGACTTGCAAAACTTGAGTAATTACCGCCAGCCTTTTTTTATTGTAAGGGCTTAATGAATCTTATGTAGGGGCTTGATTTATCGAGCTAGCACGTAATTCTATTTTGCGGTAATTTCCTCCAATTCTCTTACTTTTCTTGGTATGGATTTCCCAAGGACTCTGCTTCCATCTTCTGTAACCAGAACATTATCCTCTATTCGAATTCCTCCAAAATCTTTGTACTTATCAACTCTTTCATAATCTATGAATTGGGTTAATTTTTTCTCTCTTTTCCACTTATCGATCAGGGCTGGGATAAAATAAATTCCAGGCTCTACTGTCAATACATGACCTGGCTGAAGTTCCTTGGCAAACCTTAAATAGGCAAAACCAAACTGATCACTCCTTTTAGTCTTATCATCATAGCCTACATGATCCTCTCCTAAATCCTCCATATCATGAACATCAAGGCCTATCAAGTGACCCAATCCATGGGGGAAGAACATGGCATGAACTCCTTCCCTCACAGCATCTTCAATATCGCCTTTTAGCAGGCCTAAATCTTTCAATCCAGACGCAATAATTTTTGAAATTTTAAGGTGAATTTCTCTGTATTTTACCCCAGGTTTAATGGAATGAATGGCTGTTTCTAGAGATTGGAGCACTATTTCGTATATTTCTTTTTGTTTTTCAGTAAATTTCCCGCCGACAGGGAATGTTCGGGTAATATCGGATGCATAGTGCATCTCAGACTCTGCGCCAGAATCATTCACAAGAAGCCGGCCTTCTTTAAGGACGTTACCATGATAATGATTGTGCAGAATCTGGCCGTCAATTGTTAATATTGTCGGAAATGACAGTTGGCAACCATGAGAAAGGGCAATGCCCTCTATTTCACCCACAATCTCTCTTTCATACACACCGGCTTTGGCCATCCTCATGGCAGTTGTATGCATTTCATATGATACGCTGTGAGCTTTTTCCATCTCATCAATTTCTTCATCTATCTTTACCGATCTCTGCGCCACCACTTCTTTTATAAGCTCCTTAGAAATATTTTTCTGTATGACATCAGGGTCAAGATCCAGCAATTGAGCTAACTTCAATCTCGTCTCAGGTCGGTAAGGAGGAAGAAAATGAACCTTTTTTCCTTTTTGGATTGCCTTTTTTACTGTCTCTTCAAGTTGATTGAGTGGGGCTGTCTCTTTAATACCTGCTCCCATGGCTCTTACTAATAATAAAGGTTGAAAGCCCATCCAGATGATATCCTCAATTTCTACGTCGTTTCCAAAAACGACCTCCTTGTCTTCATCAATATCTATCACAGCCGCAAGAGCGGGAAAATCAAGACCAAAAAAATAGAGAAACGTGCTGTCCTGTCTGAAATGATATGGATTTCCTTGGTAATTCATAGGAGATTCCTCATTTCCCAAAAAAAGAATCAAGCCTGATTTGATTTTTTCCTTTAAACGACTCCTCCGTTGAACATAAATTCTTGCATCAAACATCCCTCTTCTCCTTTTTTATTTTGACCATTTTTTATTAGTGCAGGCGCGATGAATCAAGCCCCTACAGAATATAAATCATGCACCTGCAATTTAATGTCGGTTTGATAAATCGAATCTATACAAACAATTATATATATAGCAAAAAGGTGGGCTTGATAAATCAAGCCCCTACACAATACCAAGCCCCTGCATCCTACAATACATTTTTCCTTTTCGCATCTAATTCTTTTTTATTCGCGCATTCTATTCAAGGTGGGCTTGATAAATCAAGCCCCTACACAATACCATGCCCCTGCATCCTACAATACATTTTTCCTTTTCGCATCTAATTCTTTTTTATTCGCGCATTCTATTCAAGGTGGGCTTGATAAATCAAGCCCCTACACAATACCATGCCCCTACACAATACCAAGCCCCTACAGAATATGAACTCTACACAACATGAATCAAACGCCTGCAATTTAGAATGATTTGTGTTCGGTGCGTTTGATGATTTCATCCTGAAGATCCACAGCGACATCAACAAAATAGTCGCTATAGCCTGCAACCCGCACAATAAGGTCTCTGTATTTCTCAGGATACTTCTGGGCTTCTCGAAGTGTATCCGCACTAACGACATTAAGCTGAATATGGTGGCCATTGAGCTTGAAGTATGACCTTATAAGGTGAGCAAGCTTTTCCATCCCATCTTCATCTGCCAAAAGATGGGGTGTGAATTTCTGATTAAGAAGCGTCCCTCCTGTCCGCACATGGTCCATTTTTGAAGCTGATTTAATGACAGCAGTCGGACCTTTTCTATCCGCTCCCTGGACTGGAGAAATCCCCTCAGATATGGGCTCCGCTGCTTTTCTCCCGTCTGGGGTGGCACCGACAACTTTCCCAAAATAAATATGAACCGTTGTTGGCAGAAGATTAATCTCGTAAAATCCTCCTTTTGTATTGGGCCGTCCTCTCACAGCACTATAATAGGCTTCAAAGATTGATATCATTATCTCATCAGTATAATCATCGTCATTTCCGTACTTTGGCGTTTTGTTTACAAATCTCTGGCGGAGAGGCTCATCAGCTTCAAAGTTATTCTCCAGCACCTTTAGAAGATCTTGCATGGTGATCTGTTTTTCATCAAAGACATTGTATTTTACGGACGCTAACACATCGGTCAACGTGCCCAGGCCTACACCCATAATATAAGAAGTATTGTAACGTGCTCCTCCATCATGATAATCCTTTCCTTTGGCTATACAATCATCTATGAGAAGAGAGAGAAACGGAGATGGAAGATACTCTGCGTACAATCTCTCGATGATGTCATTCCCTTTAACCTTGATATCCACAAAATAGTTAAGCTGTTTTTTAAATGCCTCGAACAAATCTTCATACGATTTAAATGAAGAAGGATCGCCGGTCTTAAGGCCAATTTCTTTTCCTGTCCGGGGATCAACTCCGTTGTTTAACGTAATCTCAAAAACTTTGGTTAAATTAAAATAACCTGTGAGGTTATAGTTTTCTTTTCCGAAAGCACCTGTCTCGACACAACCGCTGGTTCCTCCGTTTCGCGCATCCTCAACTGATTTTCCCTGTCTTACAAGCTCCTGGACAATAGCATCCGTATTGAAAACAGAAGGCTGGCCAAAGCCTGTCTTAATTATTTTCAGTGCCCTTTTCAAGAAAGCATCAGGAGTTTTTTTGCTTATCTGAACCATAGAACCTGGCTGCAAAATCCTCATCTCCTCGACTACATCAAGGATTAGATAAGAGAGTTCGTTGACTGCATCAGAACCATCTTGTTTTATCCCGCCTGTATTAATCAGAGCAAAATCAGTGTAAGTAGCACTCTCTTCTGCAGTTACTCCGACTTTAGGAGGCGCGGGCTGATTGTTGAATTTTATCCAGAATGCCTGTAATAGCTCCTTAGCCTTCTCCGGGGTAAGAGTCTCCTCCTCCAGCCCTTTCTTATAGAAAGGATACAGATGCTGGTCGAGCCTTCCTGGATTAAAAGAATCCCAGGTATTAAGCTCTATAATAACTCCAAGGTGCACAAACCAGTAATACTGTAAGGCTTCCCAGAAATCCCGGGGAGTGCGGGCTGGAACACGGGAGCAGTTTTCAGCGATTTTTTCTAACTCCTTCTTTCTTTCCGGGTTTTTTTCCTTTTTAGCCAGCCCTCTTGCCTTCTCAGCATGACGCTCTGCATACATAATCAGGGCATCAGCGCAAATCTCCATCGCCTTCAGTTCTTCTCTTTTTTTAGGGGCTTCAGGATCATTCAAAGAATCAAGGTTTTTAATGCTCCTTTCTATGTCTTTTTTAAAATCAAGAAAACCCTTCTTGTATATCTTATCGTCTAAAACAGTATGTCCGGGTGCTCTCTGCTCCATGAATTCAGTATACACTCCTGCTTCATAAGCGGCCTCCCATTCCTCGGACATCTCGCCGAATATTCTGTCTCTTATAGCTTTATCTTTCCAGAATGGGATGATTTCCTCTTCGTATAATTTCTTTGTTTCTGCATCGACTGCAAAAGATGTTTTTTCTCTATTATTCAGTATTCTGAGATCTTCAAGACTATGAGCAGTAATTTCTGGATAAGTTGGAGTTGCCCTTGGTGCAGGCCCCCGCTCTCCGACGATAAGCTCATTCTCACTGATGCAGACTACCTTGTTCTCAAGTAAATATTTGAAGGCTAACGCTCTCCGAACAGGAGAAGAAACCTTATCAGCCGCATCACTTTTATAAAACTCGGTGATGAGCTTTGCTCTCTCTGGAGTAACATAGGGCTTTATGCTCAAGCTCTGCTCTCTTAACTTTTTTATCCTCTCCTTCACGCCTTAACCTCCTGTTTTTACGGAAAAACCGGAATCAGCAAAGATCTTTTTAATATCTTCAATCCTCTCATCCGACGGGGATTGAAATGTTATCGGAGATCCTTCCTTTCTTAATCTTTTGTATTTTTCACATCCTCCTCTATGATACGACAAAAGGTTTATCTGCTTTATATTCTTGAGGCTCTGAAGAAAGTCAACAAACATGTGGATACTCTGGTTATCATCATTAATCCCTGATATGAGTGGAATACGAACAGCAACAGAATTCCCTTGTTCTGTAAGTTTCCTTAAGTTCTCGAGAATAAGCTTGTTTGAAACTCCAGTGTATTTCTCATGCTTTTCATCATCCATTATCTTAAGATCATACAAAAATAAATCTACTTTGTCGCTTATCCTGTCCATATCCTCAAAAGAAACATGCCCTGAAGTATCCAGTGTAACATGAATATTTTTCTTCCCAATCTCTTTAAGTAAAGCTTCTAAAAAATCCACATGTATCAGTGGTTCGCCGCCAGAAAATGTTATCCCCCCGCCCGATTCATCAAAAAATATCTTGTCTTTTTCTATCTCAGCCAAAACTTCCTGAACTGTTACTTCCCTGCCGACTACTTCAAGAGCTTCATAGACACAAACATCCTCGCACTTGGCACATAAATCACATTTGGCTTTATCTATCTCGATGGAATTGCCATCTTTTGAAATTGCATCCTGGGGACAAACAGAAACACACTCGTTGCATTCTGTTGCACATCTGGATGAGCGCAGTATAATTTCAGGATTAGTTTCTTGACCTTCTGGGTTCTGGCACCACTGACACCGGAGAGGGCATCCTTTGAGGAAAATAGTAGTTCGAATTCCAGGACCGTCGTGGATAGCATAGCGCTTGATGTCAAAAATTATGCCTTTGGCCACTTACGGTATCCTCAATGATTATTTTACTAATACAAACGCAATTATTCCAGTGTCATCGCGAGGAGCGAAGAAGATTCTCTCGCTTGTCATTGCGAGCCCCTTGGGGGCGAAGCAATCTCATAAAAAGGTAGAGATTGCCGCGCTTCGCTCGCAACGGAGGATTGCCGCGTCGCTACGCTCCTCGCAATGACAATTTATTGTATGAAATTGCCACGCCCTTTCAGGGCTCGCAATGACATTGTAAAAATATATATTGCGTTTATATTAATTTTTCATGAAGGGATCACCCACGAAGGATGAAAATGGATATATGTTATTCTTCCTTATTTTAAAGTCAGCACAGGTCTGCTAAGCTTTTTCTCGTCTACATGGATGCCGAGTCCTGGTCCGGAGGGAACTTCGAGCTTACCCTCTTTTCTCATCGGCGCATCCTCTGCAAGATGAACATCATTGTAACTGTTAAAGTCTGTGGATGTGAAATAAAACTCTGGTTGCGTGCTTCCAACAAGATGAGCAATTGCGGCAGTCGTAATATCCCCTCCCCAACTATCTTCTATTGTCATCGCAATTCCGAGTGACTCGCATAAATCTCTCATTTGTTTGGTTCTGGTCAGGCCTCCAAGCCGAGAAATCTTAAGGTTTACAACATCCATGGCTCTCTTATTATAGGCGCTCATTAGGGAGTCAATTCCTGTGATCACTTCATCTAAGACCATTGGTAAATTGGTGTGTTCACGAACGGCAAGACACTCCTCGATAGTAGAACATGGCTGTTCAATGTAAAGATCCTCCCCTTCTAAGGCATTAACTACGCGAAGCGCTTTGTGCATGAGCCAGCCTGTATTGGCATCAGCCACAAGGATATCTCCTTGTTGAATCACCTTAAGCACAGCATTAATACGCTTGATATCTTTATCAGGATCATCTCCTACCTTAAGCTGGAATCGCCTGTATCCCTCGTCCCTGAAGCGCACCACATCATCTGCCATTTCCCTGGAAGAACCTTGAGATATCGCCCTGTAAAGGGGGAAACTTTCTACAAAACATCCACCCAGCAGAGTACAAATAGGAAGTCCTGCTGCTTGGCCTAAAATATCCCAGCAAGCTATGTCAAAAGGAGACTTGATGTAATTATGCCCGCTCAGTGCTGAATCCATAAGGTTATTTATTACATTGATCTGACGAGGGTCCTGCCCAAGCAGGAGAGGGCCTATCTCCCCCACTCCACTGGGCACTCCTTGGGCATAGGCCTCCATATAAGCGGAGCCAAGAGGGCACACTTCTGCAAACCCGCTCAGACCTTCATCAGTAGAAATTTTGATGATTGTGCTAATGAAGGAAGTAACTTCATGGCCTCTGGACCAGGCATACTTTTGGTCTAGAAGTTTATAGTTAACCTGGTAAACATCAATCTGGGTGATTTTCATTTTAAGCCTCCCAGGGGACGTTCCCATTATACATTATAATTTTGCGAGTTTGTTCAGCTCCTCCCAATCTTCATCGACCTGCTTTTGGTATTCTTCTAAAACCCAAGCGTTTTCTTCTTTAAAAAGATGGCGGAATCTCCCCTGGGGTTTAATCCATTCCAAAACCGGCTTCTTCTCTTTAGGTATATAATTGATCTTGTACTTTCCGTTTTCAACTTCATACAGCGGCCAGACACAGGTATCCATAGCAGTCTGTGCTAACCGAATTCCCTGAGATTCATCATATTTCCATTCGGTCGGACAGAAACAAAGGACATTCAAAAACGCAGGGCCTTCTGTTTCAAAAGCTTTTTGTGCTTTCTTGTAAAGGTCCTGCCACCTGTTTGGACTGGCCTGGGCAACATAAGGAATGTTGTGGGCAACCAAAATCTTCGTTAAATCCTTCCTGCGCTGTAATTTTCCAGAACTCTTCGCCCCTTCTGGAGAAGTCGTAGCTGAGGCACCAAAGGGGGTTGCCGAAGACCTCTGTCCTCCTGTGTTGCAATAGGCATTGTTGTCATAACAGACATAAACGATGTCGTGTCCTCTTTCCACAGCTCCCGACAGTGCCTGGAGTCCTATATCATAGGTTCCACCGTCACCTCCAACACCTAAGAATTTTATCTTCTTATCCTCGGGAATCCTCCCCTTCTTTTTCAAAGCCTTGTACATGGATTCGACTCCCGCAATTGTCGCTGCTGCATTCTCAAAAGCACTGTGAATCCAGGTCACATTCCATGAAGTTCGGGGAAAAATGGTTGTACAGACCTCAAGACAGCCCGTGGCGTTAGCAATGATAAGAGGGTCTTCAGTGGCCCTTAAAACGATTCTAAAAATAAGGGGAATGCCACAGCCTAAACACATTCCATGACCTGCGACCAATCTATCTTCCATCGCGGCTAAATCTTTCAATTTTGCCATTTCTTTCTCCTTTTCCTTACTCTCTTAAATTGATGTAGCCGTATAGCTCCTCAACTTTCCCTGTTTCTGCAATCTTTTCCAGTTTCAAAGCTACTTCTTTAAAATGCTCTACTTTTATGTCCCTACCCCCAAGTCCATAAACATAATTCACAATACGCGGACGCACGGCATAATCATAAAGAGCAGAGCGGACCTCGGTGAAAAGAGGGGCTCCAAAAGCTCCAGGACTTGAAGAACGGTCGAAAACAGCTACAGCCTTCATCTTCTTCAATGCCTCAGCAATTTTTTGATGGGGAAACGGACGAAAAATCCGAGGTTTGAGAAGTCCGATTCTCTTCCCTTCTGATCTTAACTCATCTATTGCATCTTTACATGTTCCTGCTGCAGAGCTCATAACCACGATACACAGCTCAGCATCATCCATCCTGTATTCCTCGAAAAAGCCGTATTCGCGGCCAAATTTCTGGCCGAACTCCTTGCCAACAGCCTCGATGATCGAAGGAGCATTCTCGATACCTTCCATCTGGTTTCTTTTGTGCTCAAAGTAATAATCAGTAAAATCAATGGGACCCACTGTCATCTTCCGGCTTGTATCCAGAAGAGGATAAACAGGCCTGTACTCTCCGACAAACTTTTTGACTTTATCGTCATCCTCAACTTGAATAACTTCCAAAGAGTGACTGATGATGAAGCCATCCAATCCAACAAAAACCGGAGTTCTAACCTTTAAATCTTCTCCGATACGAAAGGCCTGAATAAAATTGTCGTAGGCTTCCTGGCAGTTCTCAGAATAAATCTGGATCCATCCAGAATCTCTGGCACCCATGGTATCGCTGTGATCGCCATGAATGTTTATCGGAGCACTTAAGGAGCGGTTAGCTATGGCTGCGACTATCGGAAGCCTCAAGCCGGCAGCAATGTAAAGCATCTCCCACATGAGTGCTAACCCCTGAGAAGCAGTGGCTGTCATCACCCTTCCCCCTGCCGATGAAGCTCCGATGCAGACGCTCATAGCGCTGTGTTCACTTTCCGGGCAGACAAATTCGCCTGTGATCAATCCATCTGCTTTAAATTTGGCGATTGTCTCAACGATTGCCGTGGATGGAGTTATGGGATAGGCGGCCATCACATCAGGATCAATCTGTCTTACAGCTTCTGCTATCGCCTGATTTCCGTTTAATGTTTTGAGTGTGCTCATTCCGCACCCCCTTCAGCAAGCTTTGCTTCTTCTTTTACCATAATAATGGCTTTCTCTTTTGGTGGACACTCCACAGAACACATTCCACAACCTGTACAATAATCATAATTTATCCCTTTTACTTCGTCTCCTTCAACAAGGATGGCTGAATGCGGACAGTAAAGCCAGCAAAAAAAGCACTGAATGCATTTTTCCTCTATAAACTGCGGCTTTTTCCCTGAACGCCAGGTCCCGGTTAAATTCTTTACAGAGTTTCCTGCATCAAGGTTTATGGTGCCGATTGTTAATTCCTTCCAGGTTTCTTTTTTCATCCTTCTTTTACCTCCTTTAGAGCTCTGTCTATAGTTCGCACGTTCTTCTCAACAACCTCGGGCCTCAGCTTTTTTCCGAGAGAGATCTTTATCTTATCTTTAAATTTTTTAAGGTCCATGAGCTCAGTGATTTTTACCAAGGCTGCGACCATGGGCACGTTGGGAATAGCTCTTCCCAGTTCATCCGAAGCTATGGTGTAAGCATCTAATGCATAAATTTTCCTTGCTCCTAAGGACAGCTTCTCTCGTATGAGATCAATGTCAAAAGTTGTGTTCATCAGGAAAATCGCATCCTCTTTCGCACCACCGCTTATATCCACAATACCCAGCAAGGATGGGTCAGTGACCACGACAATATCAGGATTATAGACATGACTGTGCGTGCGGATGGGATTTTTGCTGATTCGATTAAAAGCCAGTATGGGAGCGCCTCTCTTTTCTGCCCCAAATTCGGGAAATGCCTGAACGTATTTGTCTTTTTCTGAAGAAAGCACATCTGCCAAAGTTACCGCTGCCGTAACAACTCCCTGGCCTGCACGACCATGCCAGCGTATTTCAATTAACTCTTTCATTTAACCTCCTCTTTTTAAAATCTAGACCATTTTTCTCTTCCATAATTCATTGTCTAAAAATACATAAAAGGGGAAATGCGTTTAATTATCACGCAAAATCCTATTCCTTGATTTCTGTCCTTCCTTCTAAAGCTTTTTTGATGGTAACCTCATCGGCATAATCAAGATCAGATCCTACTGGCAATCCCATGGCCAATCTTGTCAGCTTGATGTTGAAATCTTTTAAAATTTTCGCTAGATAGACGGCTGTGGACTCACCTTCCACAGTGGGATTAGTAGCGATAATAATTTCCTTGAGATTGCCCTCTTTTATTTTCTTCTCCAATTTCTCTGTCTTTAACTCATCTGGTCCTACTCCCTTTAGGGGAGAAAGGGCTCCTAAGAGAACATAATATCTTCCGGTGTAAATCCCGGTTTTTTCTATGGAGGATATATTAAACGGTTCTTCAACGATACAAAGGACTTCGTCGTTTCGGCTGGAATCAGTGCAATACTGACAAGGATCAACATGAGTCATGCTGTTGCAGATGGAACAGTAAAATGTGTTGCGCTTGGCATCTTTTATTACTTTTGCCAATTTATCTGCTTCTTCCTGGGGAAGACTAATGATATAAAATGCAATTCTCTGGGCAGTTTTGGCTCCGATGCTCGGAATTTTCTTCAGCTCCTCAATTAGGAGATTCAGAGGATGGGTTTGATCAATCATCAGAAAAGCCCAGGAATTTTAAGGCCCATCCCAAATTTCCCCATTTTTTCGGATACGTTTTCATCCACTTTTGCCCCAGCATCGTTAAATGCAGCAATGATCAAATCCTGGAGCATTTCAATATCATCTTTATTTACAACTTCAGGATCAATGCTGATTGATAACAAACTTTTTGAGCCGTCAAGGGTGACAGTCACCATTCCGCCCCCGCTCGACCCGTCTACTCTCATCTCTGCTAATTCTTTCTGGAGTTTATCCTGCATTTCCTTTGCGGTCTTTAACATTTTTTGTATATTTGCCACATTTTTCATTTTTTGCTCCCTAAATCGAAAGGCAATTTATTTTTATCATCCTCAGCTCTTTTTATGGGTTTAATCGAAAGAACCTGCGCCTTGAATTTATCCATAAAAGACTGAACAGAGGGATCCTTCATAGCTGTCTCAATTTCTCGCTCCCTTTTTCCCTTATCTTCTTCGAATTTACTGGGTATCGTTTCGTTTATTTTCTGATTAGAGACTTCTGGAGCTTTTTCTTCAGGTACTTTTTCTTCCAGTACCTTTTCTTTCTGGAAAGTATTTTTGCTGAATTCTTTTCCAGATGGAGATTTCAGTTCTTTTTTAATATCTTCTAACTCCTGGATGACGTCTTTCAACGGCGTAATCTTTTTAAAATGGCTCAATTTAACCAAGAAAACTTCTAAATAAATCCTGGGGTGGGAAGAGAATTTCAACCCCGGCTCTCCCTGTTGAAGGGCAACGAGATAACGGAGCAACTCCTCTTCGGAAGCTTTCTTTGCTTCTTCTTTTAAATCATTCATGTCTTCTTCATTCAAAGGTAACAAATCCTGCGGATTCTTGGCCGATTTGACCAGAAGCAAATTCCTGAAATGCTGAACGAGTTCTTTATAAAAAAATCGAAGGTCATAGCCGCTTTCTATCACTTTATCCACAAGCGGAAAAACTTCATCAGGCTTCTCTTCCAGGATTGTTTTTGAAAAGGAAAAAAGGAGGTCTTTGCTAATGGTTCCTAGGATCTCTTTTAAATCCTGGTCATTTATGACCTCTCCCGAAAAAGCTACTGCTTTGTCAAGCAAGCTCTGGGCATCTCTTAAACTTCCATCTGCGGCTTCGGCAATAAGGTTTAAACCAGAGGATGATATCTTTATTTTCTCTTTTTGAGTAATGTCCACTAAATGATTGATTATTTCTTTCTGAGAAATTTTTTTAAATTCAAAGTGCTGACATCGAGACATGATCGTGGCCGGGACCTTATGTAATTCAGTGGTCGCAAAAATAAAAACAGTATGGGGTGGAGGTTCTTCCAGAGTTTTTAAAAGTGCATTGAAGGCTTCACGAGTTAGCATGTGGACTTCATCAATGATAATGACCTTATAACGGCTGTGGATAGGCTTATATTTTACTCCTTCACGAAGCGACCTTACCTCATCAATCCCCCGGTTAGATGCCCCGTCAATTTCGAGAACATCCACAGAACGGTCCTCACTAATTGCCTTGCAAGATTCACATTTATTACAGGGAGTGGGCGTCGGACCAAGCTGACAGTTCAAAGCTTTAGCTAAGATCCGAGCAGCAGTCGTTTTTCCCACTCCCCTCATTCCAGAAAAAATATAAGCTTGAGCAACCCTGTTGTTTTTGATAGCATTCTGGAGGGTTTGAACAACAGGTTTTTGGCCGATCATCTCCTCGAAAGTCTTGGGTCTATATTTTCGGGCATAAATAAGATATGTCATTTTCGCAGGCTTGAATGGTTAGATAAGGAAACTGAGTTCCTTTTATTTAAACAATATATTATCACAATTCGTTATGAATTCAAAAACAATTTTAATAAGGAGACGTTCCCAAAGGGGACACCCTTTATACTTCACATTCAAGATATATAGAATGTCACAGGAGAGCTTCCCTTTTTTATTGTTTTCTTTTTTTATAATAGGATCTCCCTTTGGGGAACGTCCCCCATTTATACATTTATATCGTTTTAGACATGGATAAAAAAAAGAGCCTTTTTGAGATTCATGTAGCTGTTTTGTTATTCGGATTAGCCGGACTTTTCGGTAAATGGCTCATCCTCTCTCCTTTTATCATTGTCTTAGGCCGTGTTTTTTTTGCCAGCATAACCCTGGCCCTACTTCTCTGGTTCTCAAAGCAGAGCATTAAGATCTCGCCCAGAAAAAATTATTCCTACCTCATCTTTCTCGGATTAATCCTCGCTGTTCACTGGGTTTCTTTTTTTAAATCGATCCAGATCTCTACGGTAGCCGTAGGCCTTCTTTCCTTCGCAACCTACCCTGTCTTTACGACTTTTCTTGAACCTCTATTACTCAAGGAAAAAATTGTCAAAATGAATATTTCTTTCTCGTTATTTTGTGTTGTCGGAATATTCTTAATCATCCCTCGTTTTGGTCTTGATAATTCCACCTTCGTTGGAGTCCTCTGGGGCCTGCTTTCCAGCATAACTTTTGCTGTGCTTACAATCCTGAACAGAAAACTCACTCAGCATTTCTCAAGTTTGCTCATTGCCTTTTACCAGGACTTCTTTGCCATGCTGTTCCTCCTCCCTTTCTGCTTTGTGCTCCGGCCTGCCTTAAATACAAACGAAATTCTTCTCCTTTGTGTCCTTGGAGTTTTTTGCACTGCAGGCTCTCACACTCTCTTTATAAAAGGAATGAAGCGCATAAAAGCTCAAACCGCAAGCATGATACACTTTCTTGAACCTGTTTATGGAATTATCTTCGCGTTTTTCTTTCTTCATGAAATTCCTTCTCTCCGGACAATCTTTGGGGGAGCTATTATTTTATGGGGTCAGATTTTAATAATTTTAAGAATCATTCAAAAGAGGAAAAAAAATGCACACAAAGTTTGATTCTGAAATAATTGTTCGACCGAGTGAGATCGATATAAACCGCGTTATTTCTCTATTTTCTTTTTGACCGTTTTCTTCTCTGGCTCCTTTTTATCATCTTTCTTTTTCTTCACAACTTTTTTCTTTTCTTCTTCATGCCTCTTTTTTATATTGGAGTTTTCCTCTGTGTGGCTTTTTTGCAGCATGATTATTTTTTCTTTACTTTCTTTCTCAATTCTCTCTTTCTCGGCAGATGTCCTGGCAACTTTCCTCTCCTCTTCTAATTTCTGTTCTAGTTCCTTCTTTTCCCTCTGCTGGCTTCTCTCCAGAATTCTGACCTCTCGGTCTTGAGCATCTCTTAGATTCTTTTCTCTTTCAGCAGCCGATACCTCTTTATCGGTTTTTCTAATTACAGTTCTTCCTCCTGATATCCTTGCTTTTGCTTCATCTTTTCTTACAACTGTCTTGGGCTTCGCAGTCACACTCTTTCTTATCTTTGGTCTGTATACCTCAAGTTGTCCGGCCCCGATTCTTCTTACCTCTGCTTTATCTGCATCCTTGAGCTCATACTTTGAAATCTGCTTCTTGGTTATCCTTCGGACACGATCAATACTGACGCCTTCGTTAACGACTCTATTGTTCCGAACGTAAATATTCGTTTTATGGACCGTATACCTGATGATGGTTCTATTTCGCTCATACGGATAGACATGGAGATAGAGAGAGGTATCCAAAAAATAATTGCCGTCCACAAAAACCCAGTGTGAAGCGGGGATGGTAAAAGCGGTACGTCTGACTCCAACTCCCGCGACAAAAGGGACGCCGGGCGGAAGAGGAGCCCATCCTATATACATATTGCTACTGCGCCAGGTGACCCAGCCAGGTCCCCAGACGGTTCCAGGTACCCAGAACCAGCCAAGGTCTCTATCCCAGCCCCACCGGCCATAATGAAAAGGAGCCCAGCCCCATATAATCCGAGAGCGCCACATCCAGCCATAGTCTGTCCAGACCCAATGTCCGCGGGTATAAGGACGCCATCCGTAGGGCACGTCGCGGGGGATCCACACATACCCATATGGACGATAATTGACCCATATTCCATGCGGAGAAAGATAATCATAAAAATAAGAAACATCCAGACCTGGAGAGACATCATCATATGGTGCTTCGTAATATTCTTCCTCTGGGGGTATACCTTCTTCTTGAAAAGGGACATAAACAAGACAGCTTGCAGTGAAGATAAGACCTAATAAAATGATAAAAATATGTTTTTTCATGGCAATTCCTCTTTCGTTGACATTGTTGATATATTATTAATAGTAAAGGAATAGAGCTTTTTTTTCAACTCAAAAATTGAAACTGTATTGAATTGATTGTAGGGATTTGATTTATCAAGCCCACATTTTTACAAATAAATTAGTGGATTAAATAAATCAAATCGCAGCGTGGATAATTAAAGGTGGGTTTACTGAATCAAGTCCCTACAATGAAAATGTCTGACCGCAATTATTCAAGTTTTGCAGGTCTGCCCCCATTGTTATTATTTTTCAGCTTTTTGGAAGACCTGATTGACTTTCTCGAAGGCCCAATC
>Ga0307380_10002134_pt1 | contig 28289 bp, 30 predicted proteins | sample UN3MG_FD_202239 | JGI IMG/M metagenome (GOLD analysis project Ga0307380, IMG submission 202239) | Soil microbial communities from Risofladan, Vaasa, Finland - UN-3 | ecosystem: Environmental > Terrestrial > Soil > Coastal area > Acid sulfate soil | place: Finland: Risofladan, Vaasa | collected... | reverse complement strand
TGCGGGCTTGACGTAGCAGCCTTCCGCACCCAACTTGATCACCACGTTTTGCACACCCCAGTCCTGGAGCAACGCCGCCATCTCCTCAGGTTTCTGCCTGTCCGTGATCTTCGCGGCTTCCTTGTAGCTAGGCAAGAAAAAGCTCAAGTCCGGAAAACAGGGTTCGATCGTCTTGCGCCACCGGCCCTGGGTGTCCCAGGTCACGTCCATAGAGGTGAGCTTGCCCGTGGATCGGGCTTCCCGGAAGAGCCTGGCGGCTCCGTCGCCGTCGAACTGCGGAAGCAGGTAGGTACCCCCCACGTGGACCACGGCCGCCTCATCAAGAAGGGACCGGTTGATATCCTTCAGGGCGAACTGGTCGTTCGCCCCGCCCAAATAGAAAAAGGTGCGTTCCCCCGCGGAGTTGATCACCACCAGCACGGTGCAGGTGGTGGCGTTTTCCGCACGGATGAGCCCCCGGCGATCGATGCCGGCCTGATCGATCACTTGGGTCAGGAAATCACCCTGCAAATCGTTGCCGATTTTGCCGGCGAACCCGACCCGGTGGCCGAGCTTTTGCAGGCCGATGGCAACGTTCAGGCTATCCCCTCCGTTCCTGATCTCGATCATCTCAACCCGTTGAGTATCGTCTCCGAAATCAAGTTTATCGACGGGCCGCACCAGAATATCCGCGGCCAGCTGGCCTGCGCATAATACCTCAATCATACGAATATATACAGCAACCGCGCCTTGGAAGTGCTCTCACCCTTGAACACGAGCATCTTCAGCCAACCCTCCACTAGTAACGTGACGTAAATTGCCGATATTGTTGCACCTCCCCATGGCCGCGTCAAGAGCTTTTCCGGCATAGCAGGACATGTGAATCCGATCTTCTACGACGGTACGGGTAATCCAAGCAGAGTGCCGATCCCCCACTTGCATTATCTAAAGGCTTAGAAACGCTCTACCGCAATTCCGGGGACACGCTCGAAATGATCAATATCTCTGGTAAGGATTGGAACACCATGACATTTCACAAGGGTCGCGATCAGCAGATCCATGAGAGGAATGGGTTTTGGCTTGTGCAACACCGGCGTGAAGTTCACAGGGCACAAAGAGGGGCATCTGTAGTTTTACCTGCTGAATCGCTTCCAGCTTGGACATAGCGGGTCCTCTACTGTCTGCGTTCCTCTAACGTACACTTATATACAAAGGTTGTCAAAATGCCGATGCTGGTGTACACGATCCCGGCCAGAAGGTCGATGGCTGGAATGATGGTTACTGAAGGGGATTAGTTGGAAAGCTTGCCGTACCTGTCCAGGCAATCGCTGAAGGCTTGGCAGATCTTCAGCTCGATTTCGCGGGCCGGTACCCTGGACTTCAGGGCCTCTCGAAACGCTTCATCCCGTACCAGCCGCGTCACGGTAGAGAGGGCAACCAGGTACTCCATCTGCCTGCCCGGAGGATTGGTGATTACGAACAACAGGTGTACCGGGGCATGATCGAAGGAATCAAAATCGATCCCCTCGTTGGAGATACCCAGAGCGATAACGATCTCTTTGATCGTGTCGGTGGTACCATGAGCCACGGCGACACCTCGGCCCAGGCCCGTAGAGAGTATTTTTTCCCTGTAGACCACGGCTTGCTCGAGCTGGTCCCGGCAGCCCAGTCCGGAAAAAACGGGGGCCTTGTGAATCAGCTCCCTGATAGCGGAGAACTTATCTTGACTGGAGAGGCTCTGCACTACGGTGCCTCCCTGAAAACAGCTCAACATAGCCTATCCCTATAACATCACTAGTGTTTCATTGTCAAGCCCTTTTTTCTTGACCTGGACCTATCAATAATGTACACCCTAATTCTAGTCTCGGCGACAAATGGAAGGCGGTTGATCTCCGAACCCCGCACAGGAACCCCGGTAGTGAAACCGTCGGTCGAGGCAACCGGTTTGCTCGTTTGTATTGACAAAGCGCGGGAGCATTACTATTATTTATTCAACACTTCGGGGGCGTAGCTCAGTTGGCTAGAGCGCGTGAATGGCATTCACGAGGCCGTGGGTTCGATTCCCGTCGCCTCCAATACCGATGGCTAACGATTTCTCCCCAGGGCAGCTGGATCCGGATATTGCTGATCTCATGGGGATCACAGCTACAACTCAAACCCAAAAGCCCGAGTTCTCCGTTCTGTTCACCGAAGAGGCTCGGTTAGAACAAAAAGGTCCTGACGACGTCAATCTGAGCAAAAAAAGCTTCGATATCCAGACCAAACTGGAGGAGAAGCCTAAACCCTACTTCAAAGACAAGAATTACTACAAAAACCTCCTCGCCGACGAAGGAGAGACCGCGCGACGGGCGCATCAGCTGCTCACCCAGTTCGCTACGGCGAAGGATCCTAAAGACAAATCCGTATATCGTGCCCGCCTCACGACCGCCTATTGGGAGTTGGCCCAACGGGTAGCGGCGAAAATATCACTTCACATGCCGCTACCCAAACGGCTGCTCCTGCGCTTCGGGATTCTCTCCCCTACCCTGATCTCCATGGAACAGCGGGATGTGATCAGCCGGATCGTCTTTGCAAACAAAACCGATGAGCCGATCCACTACGTAGATGAGTGGTTGACTAAGATCGCCCAAGGTTCGATCCGGCCTTCGGCAACCGACGAGGTCAAACGAGCCCGGTTGGACGAGAATCATAAAACCGTGGAGATTGTGGAGAAGCGCCGGGGGAAACGCCAGGCCGAACTGTCCTTGCTTCAGAACAAGATCGGGCAGATAGACGAGCTGGAGTCCAATTTACTGAACCAAGTTCAGACGGTACTTCGTCACCATACTCGCCCAGAGTTCGGAGGTTTGAAAGACGCATTCGGCCCGGAGCAGCGGGAAGCGATCAGCCAGGTCAACACGATCCTTCGACAACTAAGTAATCTGGACAGGGACATCAAGCTGTCCTACAACACCCTTGAAAACATGGACGAGGAGCTTCGAAACCTTGAAGAAAAAGCCGATGGCGTGGACTTGTCTATGGACCGGGGTGTGGTTACCAGCGAGTTTCAGTCAGTGCGCCAGATGTCCAAGATGTGTGTCGGCCGACAGGGAAATCACTTTCCCATCCTGATGAAACAGTACTTCCGCCCCAACATCCGGGAAATGTGTACGCGGGAAAACGTGATCAACATCATGGCCAAGGTCGAGTCGATAGATTCGGGAGTATTCGAGCGGACCTTCAAGGGTCAGACCAGTCGTATCGTACCCTACATCGTGTTGCTTCCCACCTACGGGGACACCGGTATCTGCTGGGAACCTTTCGAACGCTACAACCGCGCATCCAGCCGGGGACGTATCGCATTACCCCTCTTCCCCAAAGATGTAGAAACGGCGGTAATTTCCGTATTGGCGGACCTGCGCTGGCAGGTAGCCAAGGAAAGGGCTCAGCACTACTGGATGGAGGAAGGCATCACCGGCCGCTACTACCAGTGGTTCCAGGAACAGAGACTGAGAGGGGATGTAAAAGACTACTTCATCCGGGACTACATTCTCTGGATAACCAAAGAGAGTCAGGGTACTCAGAAACTGGAACGGGAGGTTCGGGGAATCTTCTGGCGAATGTTGCCCTTCCCTCAGGGCATCAAGGACAATCTAAAGAACCGAGGGTTTGTGTACGGCGAGCTGTACAAGAAAGACCTCAACATTTCAATGTCCGACGGGTATTGATAGAGGGGCTTATTTCTTCCTCCGAAACAAAGGCAAAAAGTACTTCTCCATGTCAATCTTGCGGGACAACCACTTCACCAGCCGTCCGTAGATGAAAAACGAGGCGGCGATCGAACCGATAAAGACAATGATCATCAGGATCGAGAGCATGTTGGGATTCAAGGAATCCCGGAAGATCGCCGAGATCAGCACGAGAAACATCACGATTAGGAGGAACATCATCAGCAGGTTGAAAACGGTGGCTCCAAGCAGGAACAGAACCGTGTTGGCCTTTTTATTCATTCTTCTCTCTCACTCCGGTTATTATATAACTTACTAGCAAGGTGATCCCCGCCACTACGACCGTTGAATCGGCGATGTTGAACACGGGCCACCTCTCAAAACCAAAGATACCATAGAACTTCACGTCGATGAAATCAATCACCCCGTCCGGGCGAAAATACCTGTCTACCTGATTGCCCAGTCCGCCCCCCATAATCGCCGCCAGAACCCAGCGTTGGCCCTGGGTGACATCCTTCCCGGCCAGAAAGTAGTACAGCACGATCGCCACCACCAGCATGGGCAACACCATGGTCAGGATGATCCGGCCTGTATCCCCGAAGCCGCGGCCCATGCTGAAGGAGAGGATCGGGTTTTGCACGAAGGTAAAACGCAGGAAATCACCGATGATCTCAACGGGCCGGCCATAGGGAAGCGCCTTGGAGACAATCCATTTGACAACTTGATCCACCAAAACAACACTGCCGGTAAGCACCAGGGGGAGAAGTTTCTTTCTTAGACTCAAAAGCGATACCTCCAACTATCTCAAGCTCACAGGCCGGTAGGAATGTCGAAAAAACGCGTTTCTAGATCGCTTTCCTTTTCCAGCTTTTTGGCCAGAAGGGTGACACCGGAGGTCTCGGTCAGGTAGTGTCCGCCGAAGATCACATTGATTCGACCCTCGAGGCAGTGATGATAGATCGTGTGATCAGCGTCTCCGGTAATGAACAGATCAAGCCTCTCGTCAATGGCCTGGTAGGCTTCATCCGCCGCTCCTCCGGACACGATCCCAACGGTACTGATGTTCTCAGGACCGAAGGGAAGAACGTTGATTCCGTGTTCCTTGCCCCCGCAGCACAGCCGTACGACCTGTTCGAGGCTCATCTGCTCGGCCAGCCTGCCCTTAAAACCAATCTTCATGCCCTTGTACTTGCCGAAAGGCTCGAGCTGCTGCAAACCGATGCGCCGGGCAAGACCGTAATTGTTGCCGAGCTCGGGATGCATATCCAGGGGCAGGTGAACCGCATACAGGGCCAGATCCGCCTCGATCAAGACACGGAGGCGCTGGTAGTGTCCGCCGATAACCGCCAGGGGCTTTCCCCAAAACAACCCGTGATGAACGAACAGCAGGTCCGCTTTCCACTCCGCGGCCCGGCGGATGCTCTCCAGGCAGGCATCCACGGCAAAAGCCACCTTCTCCACGGTTGCGCTGCCATTAGCCACCTGAAGCCCGTTGAGAGCCACGTCGCTTCCAGAACACTCATCCAGAGCAAGGATCTTACGGATTAGAGCATCGAATTCCTCGAGAACCATGGTCGCTCATTATAACAGCAGGGGATAGTCGGATCAACTCGTTGGGTTGACATCGGGATGTGGGGAAGATATTCTCAATTAATAATAAATTTAGCTGGATGAACTGATGCCTCCACAAGTCAATGTTGAACAGGTAAAGCGGGCAGCGCACAACTCTATTCCTCTGACCTTCAAGACCTTCACTCTGCCTCACGAGACGGAGGAGTATCTCGATGAGGTCCTCAACCTCTTCCTCGGCGAGCTTGGCTTCCCGGAGGTCAAGGATCAGCTTTCCTACTGCCTGCGGGAACTGGCGGTAAACGCCAAGAAGGCGAACACCAAACGGGCCTATTTCAAGGAAAAAGGCCTGGACCTGAACAACCCCCAACACTATGCGGAGGGCATGAAGAACTTCAAAGAGGATACTCTGGAGAACATCCAACATTATCTGCAGAAACAGAAAGAGCTGGGACTGTACCTCAAGATCGTCTATCACACACGGGAGAAGACGTTTTCAATTTCCGTACGCAATAACGTGGAAATCACCAAGATCGAGCAGATCCGGATCTTCGACAGGATCGCCCGTTCCCGCGCCTTCACCAGCATGGAGGAAGCCTTTGCCACCGTGCTCGACCAGACAGAAGGGGCGGGGCTGGGAATCGTCATTCTGATCCTAATGCTGAAAAAGATCGGTCTCGACGAAGATTCCTTCTCGATCGACGTGGAAGATGGAGAGACCGTAGCAACCCTGAACATCCCCTTCTCCGAAATCCAGGTAGAGAAGATGGACGTACTGACCCAGCAGATCATCCACGAGGTCAAAGAGCTTCCCCAGTTTCCCGACAATATCCTGCATCTTCAGCGCCTGATCTCAGACCCAGAATCGGAGATTACCGACATCGCCCGTCAGATCTCCACCGATCCGACATTGACCGCCGATCTACTCAAGCTGGTCAACTCTGCCCAATTCATGCTGCCCAGGCGGGTCGACAACATCGTGGAGGCGGTCAAACTGGTGGGGATGAAGGGTGTACGCAATCTGCTGTACACCCACGGGACACAAAAGATCTTAGGCCAGAAGTACAAGGAAATGCGCGCCCTGTGGCAGCACTCCTACCGTACCGCCTTCTATGCCTATAATCTGGCCAAGAGTTTCCGGCGCCGCAAGGAGATCCTCGACGATGTGTACGTAGGCGGCATTCTCCATGACCTGGGGAAAATTATCCTGGCCTCGCTGCATCCCGACCTCCTCGAGAGAATCCGAGGTTTCTGCAAGGAGAAAGAGATCCCATCGGGTATGCTGGAGAACTTTGCCGCCGGCCTGAACCACGCCGAGGTGGGAGCCCTGATAGCGGAGAAGTGGAACTTCCCCGATCAGCTGGTCGATGCCATTCGCTACCATCACTCTCCGCTGGAATGTAACGCACAGAATCGGGATATCGTGTTCAGCGTCTACCTGGCCAACGCCCTGACCGATCTGGAACGGGAACTGATCCTGTACGATCAGATGGACCGCTGGGTCCTGGGAGATTTCGGGATTCAGAGTGAGGAACAGCTTACCCGCATTCAGCAGCGATTGGCGGGTGCCTTCGATCAGCAACGATCTCGATTCTAATACCCTCGCCCCAGAGGATAAAAACGCACTAATCGGATTACATGGGCATACGCAATTATCTCAAAACTTACAGGGGCTTGAACCGCAGCATCTACTTTCTCTGTTTGGCCCAGGTGGTGAACAGTATCGGACACTTCGTACACCCCTTCCTCACGATGTTTCTTACCCAGAAATTGGGTATGGATCCTGTGGAGGCGGGCACCTACGTGATGCTTTCCGCCGCGGCTTGGGTACCCGGTTCTCTGCTGGGCGGGAAGATTGCCGATCAGATCGGACGGAAGAAGATCCTGGTCCTCTTCCAATCCTTGGCCGCAGCAACCCTGGTTCCCTGCGCCTTTTTGGGAGTGTCCCGGACAATTCCCTGGCTGTTGATCGGCTCTTCCTTCCTGCTCGGCGTAGCCGAACCTGTAAACGACGCCATGATCACCGATCTGACCCAGGCGGAGCAGCGCAAGGGCGCTTTCAGCCTTCTGTATCTTTCCCACAACATCGGATTCGCTTTAGGACCGATGATAGCGGGCTTTCTCTTCAACCGCTACCTGGCCTGGATCTTCCTCGGCGATGCCTTTACCACGGCAATCGCTGTACTTTTTATCGCGCTGTTCATCAAAGAGTCGGCGCCGTCGGAAGAACAGATCGCCAGGAGCTTCGCCGAAGATCAGGGTCCGGAACGAGCGGAGAAGGGATCTTTGCTGAAAGTCCTGCTGAAGCGGCCTTTCCTCGCAGCCTTCATGTTCATCCATGTAATCCTGTCTTTTGTCTATTCCCAGACCGCCTTCAGCCTGCCGCTTCAGCTGGCCGCCATGTTCGGAGACGGAGGTCCACAGCGGTTCGGGACAGTCATGAGCTTTAATGCCGTCGTGGTCATTGTCTTCACGACCTTCGCGATCAATGCCACCGAGCGGATCAAACCCGCACTTACCGTGGCCGTCGCCAGCTTGTTTTTTGCCCTGGGCTTCGGCATGATCGGCTACCTGCGCAGCCTTCCTCTGTTTCTTGTTTCCACCTTGATCTGGACAATCGGAGAGATCCTGCAGGCCACCAACGCGAGTGTGTATGTGGCCAACCACTCCCCGATCACTCACCGGGGACGATTCAACGCTATAGCCCCGATCATCATGTGGAGCGGATTTGGGTTGGGTCCGCCTCTGTCCGCGCAGTTTATTGAAGCCTTCGATCTACACAACATCTGGCCCCTATGCTTCGCACTTTCCCTCCTCGGGGCAGCGCTTCTGTTTATTCTCCATCTGCTGGAACAAAGAGCCGAGAGAGGCAAAGACGGGGGTCCCGAAACAGGATCCAGACTCTTGACTTTCTAATTGCTATATAGTAATTTTGCTATGATTTAAAACTGTGATAGAATACAATCAGGAGGAGAGCCATGTCTGTAACGGTGTATTCAACCCCAAGCTGCGGATTTTGTGTGAAAGCAAAGCAGTACTTCCAGCAAAACCATATCCCCTTTACGGAGTACAACGTGGCGGCGGATCAGAGAAAAGCGGAAGAGATGGTCCGCAAATCCGGTCAGATGGGTGTGCCTGTCATTGATGTTCACGGGAAGATTATTGTAGGATTCAACCAGCCGGAAATCGAACGCGCCCTGAGGCGGTAGTCGTAGGAGGAGCCTGTGGCTCAAAATACGGTTGTAACCTGGACGGATGAAATGGCCTTCGATGTCGAGTTGGAGGGCCATCATTTCATGATTGATGCCGACGAGGAGTTCGGAGGTAAAAATCGAGGACCTAGTCCAAAAGCCCTGCTTCTATCCAGTCTGGCCGGCTGCACCGGCATGGATGTGGTGTCGCTGCTGGGAAAGATGAAGATGCCCTTTGACAAATTCGCTCTGGAAGTTGAGGGAGAGGTAGCCGAGAAGCATCCCAAGTCGTATACAGACATCGTGATCCGCTACATCTTCCACGGCAAAGAGCTCGACCGGGATAAGATCGAAAAATCTGTCAAATTGTCACTGGACAAATACTGCGGTGTACATACCATGTTGGCGAAATCAGCCAACGTAAGGCACGAGATCGTGCTGAATCCCGGCTGATCACCTAGGCAGCTCACCAGGGGGAAACGAAAAATAGCCTTAGAAACTTGGAAAAATCGAAGCATTGTTGACGAAGCCCCCGTTATAGATAGCGGGGGTTTTATTATGGACAGACACAAAGGACGCGTCGAGGCGGTACACCCGGTGATCGAGGGCAGCCGCCTGAAAGTGCGGCTCACCGTATGCGAACATGACGGGCAACAGCATTTCGCCTTCCTTCCCGATCGGGAGCTTTCCGCCCTGCTGCCCCGCTCGATCCTGGTCGGCTCGCTGCAAGACATACCACAGGAGATGCTGAAAACCATCGCTCCGATGCTGAACAAGCTCGTCAGGGGAAGGCCGGTGCGGTTGTGGCAGTATTCGGAGCGCTGGTACGCCTCATTTCTACCGTGGCGGTCGGTCCGCTTTGCCGACCCGTAGTTGCTCGTACCAGGCCTGCAGGATAATACCCACCGCCACAGCCACATTGAGAGAGCGTTTGGCCCCGGCCATCGGGATGGAAATTCGACCCGCCTGTCTGCCGGCAAGGTTGAGGGCCTCAGGGCTGAGGCCCAGCTCCTCCGAACCTACCAGCATGACTCCCCGCTGGGGAAAGTGAAACTCCTGCAGAGGCGCGCCACCCAGCTCCAGGGCAAACACACCCTCCTGATGCTCTATCTCGGCCAGCTCGGAAAAGCGCCAGGGCATGATATGAGTCACTCCCCGGGCCGACTTCACAGCCCGGGGGTGCAGAGGAGAGGCCGTGCTCGGGGACAGCAGAATGCTGCTGACCCCAAAGGCTTCGCAGGAACGGAAAATGGAGCCCACGTTGAAGGGAGAGCGGATCTCTTCCAGAAACAGTTCAATCGGCAGGATCGTTCGAGCGGCAGGATCCAGATCTAGCGAAGCGGGCTTCAGTAAATCCCATTCAGCCGGTTCTGCACCAAGGTAGCGCAAAAGAGCGTGGCGTAGCCGGTTGATTTCCCGATGTAGTGTAGCTGCCTCTGTTTCGTTCTCGGCAAGATGATTCTCGCAGGCTTCGGCGGCTGAACACACTTCCCAGCCGCACTTTTTATCCTGCCCAAGCATTCTGCTCAATGAGCACAGATACTCCCGGTGTGGCTCCCGACCCGCCTCCAGCTCCAGCTCCTCAGCTTGAAGCAGCAGCACGATCTTTCGCAATCGGGTCTTGCGAGGCAGGGTATGCAGCTTCTTGATCGAAATCACGAACTTAAAAGTTGGTACTTAGTAGGAGGATTTTACGAGCTCGTACAGATCTTCCGCTGAGATGGAGCGGGGCAGATAGTTCATCATATCAAAGTTGCGGGCAATACCTGCGATGTCCACCATATCGTCCAGGTTGAGATCAAAATCCCTCAATCGGGTCGGCAGACCCAACGATCCGATGATTCGGCGTACCGCCTCGACAGCCCGGCCGGCGCCCTCCACCGGCGTTGCTTCGTCAACCTCCTCTCCCAGGAATCCTGCCACAGCCCTTAGCTTCTCCGATGCGATACCGGAGTAGAACTCCATTACATGAGGCAGCATGATCGAGGAGATCCAGGATTTGGGAACCATGAAGCTTCCGTTGATCGCATAGGCCAGGGCCGTACCTACACCGCTCTTGCTCATCGTCAGACCTAGGCCTGTGAGCAAACCGGCCATAGAGGCGTTCATCCGTACTCTGAGATCGTCGGGTTGGTCGACCAGCTGGCCGATGATCTTGCCGATCAGCTCGCAGGCACGTAAAAAGAAGGTGTCGGAGAAAAAACTGCTTCGCGAGGACAGATACCCCTCTACGGCACTTAGCAGGGTGTCCATCAAAGTGGTAGCCGTATATTTCGGCGGCAAGGTGACGGTGAGCTTGGGATCCACGATCACTGCTTTGGTGATCCGTTTCTGTGTGCGGCCGATTTTAGCGCTGCGATCCCGCGCGTCGGTGACCAGGTACTCATCCACCAGGAGAAAAGGATCCCGGCAGGTGGTAGGAATGGCTATGTAGGCCAGAGGCTCCCTCGTGGGCTGAACTCCGGATAGATACTCATCCATGTCTACGTCTCCCGGAGCCGCCATCGCAATGCATTTGGCTACTGAGAGAGTGCGCACCCCGCCCAGCCCGATGACGATCTCAGCCCGGGCGCTTCTTGCCAGATTAACCCCTTCGTCCACGACCACGCTGGTGGCGTGGGGAACAACTTCATCGAAAATGATGTACTGAATCCCCTTCTTTTCAAACAATGCCTGGATTCTGTCGATTACCTTACCCTCGTAGAGAATCGCCTCGGTAACCAACAACACCCGCTCTCCGTACTGACTGACAACAGCGGCTATCCTGTTTACTACATCCAAACCAAAGCGTACATCTGTGGGGATTGAAAAGGATATGTCAGGCATCTTGTGGCTCGCTCCTTACAATAGCAAAAAAGCGGAAGGCCCATTATTGAACCCTCCGCCCACTGTTTGTATATTATTGCCCACCTGGGCCGGGGTCAGGTAATCTCGAAATATTCCATCAGGCGATCGGCCACCGAATTTATCACTTTGTCTGAAATATATGAGGGATCCTGCAGTTTCCGTTTTGCGGCCTCAACGAGCTCCCAACGGATCTCCGGCGCCTGTTTGGCCATGGCCGTAGCATGATAGACCTCGGCCTTGCTCTTGGCCTCTTCGCTGAGATTGATAGAGTCCGCCCCTTGGCTCTTCTTGGGCTTATCCGCGGGCTTTGTCTTTTTGAAGCTCTGTACCGGATCCGTAGGTCCGATTCGTTCAATCGTCATCGCCAGCCATATTCCTTTCAATTACCAGTATCGTCATGCTTTTAGTTCAACTTGATGTTTTTTATCGGGCATAACGAACAAGCTAAACTCACCTCTAATTTTCGTCCTTCCCTCCAGTTCCGTCAAGAGCTTTCCAGGAAAACTTTGCAAAAATTCCTCGTGCACTTTTGTCATCTCCCGCCCGATCAGGCACATTCTGGCGGGGGCCAGCGCCTGCAAATCGGCCAACAGCTTCAAAATTCGATGGGGAGATTCGAAGAGAACCACCCCATCCCCGCGTTCGAGCAGGATCTTCAGCTGATTCCTTCGCCTGCCGCCCTTTGTGGAGAGAAATCCGGCAAAGCTTACTTGACCGGTAGCGGCCCCGCTCACGCTCAGAAGTGCCGACAAAGCGGAAGCACCGGGAATGGGAATGATTTCCAGGCCCCTGTCCCGGGCCAGGGACACCAAATAGGATCCGGGATCGGAGACTCCCGGAGTACCACCGTCTGTGACCATCGCGATGCTTTTTCCCTGCTCGAGGAGCTGCAGCAACCGGGGAGCGACTTTTTTCATGTTGTGGGTATGAAATGGAATCAGAGAAGACTTGAGCCCATAGCGATTCAGGAGTTTCAGTGTTTGCCGGGTATCCTCGCAGGCAACCAAATCCACCTCTCCCAGGACCCGGAGAGCTCGGCCTGTAATATCTTCTAGATTCCCGATTGGCGTGGCTACTACGTAGAGCATCAAAAACACTGTACACGAAGAATTATTATGATGACAGTCGAAAATCTTGTTTTTCTACGAGATTTTCGACTGGAAGAAGACATCGCAATCTTCCTTTTAATTGCATCGAAGATTGCGATATGAATTTGCCATTGCCTTAGATCTGGCAGTACCATTGAATAGAGGGAGATACAACAATGAAAAAGCAAAGGAAATCACCCAAGCAGAAGGAAAGCAAACCTAAGGAATCGATGCGAACGTTGCTCAAGCAGGAGGGTAAGATGGTCCACGGGACTCGGGGAAAGCCGACCCGGGGACCCCGCGGAAACAAGCGCTGATCAACGCTGCCCTAGCGGTTTCAAGAGAACAGATCCTATCTACCCTGTTGTCAACTTCCGTCGTACGATCTAATATCTCCACCATGTTGGACCTCAAGTATATCAGGGAAAACCTCGACCAGGTTATTGAGAACACTAAGAATCGACAGGTGACCGCAGATCCCCAGCGGGTCGTCGATCTGTACGACCGGCGCAATCAGCTGCTTCAGGGCAGCGAATCTCTTCGCCATCGACGAAACCTCAACGCCCAAGCGATGAAGCAGAAAGTCGATCCGGAAAAGAGGCAGGAGCTGATCGAGGAGGGGAAAAGTCTAAAAGAGCAGATTTCCGGCCTCGAACAGACCCTGGAAAACCTTCGCGATGAATTGAACTCGGAAGTTGCCAAGATTCCCAATCTCTCTCATCCTGAGGCCCCTATCGGGAAGGGGGATGAGGACAACCGGGAGCTGAAGCGTTGGGGCGAACCGAAAACCTTTTCCTTCCCGGCCAAGGATCATCTCCAACTGGCTCAGGAGCTCGACTTGATCGATTTCGAGACAGCCGCCAGGGTCAGCGGCCCCAAGTTCTACTATCTGAAAAACGAGGCGGTGCTCCTCGAGCTGGCCCTGACCCGCTATGCTCTGGATATTCTACAGAGCGAAGGATTTGTGTTGACCATCACTCCGGATATCGCCAAGGAAGAGGTGGTCGAAGGAATCGGATTCAACCCTCGGGGCGAAGAGTCCAATATCTACACGGTGGAGGGAACCGGCACCTGTCTGGTCGGTACCGCCGAGATCACCCTTGGCGGATACTATGCCGGACAAATTCTCGATGCAGGCGAGCTTCCTATCAAGATGGCCGGGTTCTCTCACTGCTTCCGCCGGGAGGCGGGAGCTGCCGGACAATATTCCAAGGGGCTGTACAGGGTGCACCAGTTCAGCAAAGTTGAGATGTTCATCTTCTGCAAACCCGACCAGTCCGAACAGATACATCACTATCTCCTCGAGCTGGAGGAGAGGATTTTTCAAGGCCTGGAGATCCCCTACCGGGTGATAGACACCTGTACCGGCGAGCTCGGCGGACCGGCCTACCGCAAGTTCGACGTGGAAGCCTGGATGCCCGGGCGGGGAGAGAGAGGAGATTGGGGAGAGATCACCAGCGCCTCCAACTGTACCGACTACCAGGCCCGGCGCCTGGCCATCCGTTTCAAGGAGGAGGGAAAGAACGTATTCGTCCACATGCTCAACGGCACAGCCGTGGCGATCTCTAGAGCTCTGATCTCTATCCTGGAAAACCATCAGCAGGCCGACGGCTCTGTGCGCATCCCGAAGAAACTCATTCCCTACACGGGATTCGATTACATCAAAACAGGCAAGGACTGATAATCAGTCAAGACCCATGATTCGTCGCAACGTCGCAGAGTCGACATTCGTGCCGGCAAAATCATCAAAAACTTTGTCCGCGGTTTCGATGAGCAGCGAACGTATAAAAGGTACGCCTTCTCTGGCACCCTGCTCGGCGCTTTTCAGGCAACACTCCCATTCCATTACCGCCCAGGAACTGTAGCCGGCTTGGGTAAGGCGGCTGAAAACACCTCTGAAATCGACCTGGCCATCTCCAAGACTACGAAAACGGCCTGGTCGCTCCTTCCAACCCAGGTATCCCCCATAGACGCCGCTTCGGGGACTAGGATTGAACTCGGCGTCTTTGACGTGAAATGCCTTGATGTATACACCGTAAGTATCGATGAAGCCAAGGTAATCCAGACACTGAAGAACGAAGTGGGAGGGATCATAAGTGATGGCCACGCAAACGTGGTTTTCCGTAGCTTCCCGAAAGCGTTCAAAGGTCACCCCGTCGTGGAGATCTTCCCCCGGGTGAATTTCGAAGGCTAAGTCTATCCCGAATTCCTCAGCAACCTGCAGAATCGGTCGCCAGCGCGAGGCCAGTTCTCGAAATCCAAGTTCGATCAGGCCCTCCGGGCGCGGTGGCCAGGGATACACGTTCGGCCAAAGCAAAGAACCGCTAAAAGTGCAGTTTGTGTTTAATCCCAAATTGCGAGAAGCTTTGATCGATTTGATCATCTGCCCAACCGCCCATTCGGTTCGGGCCTTCGGATTGCCTCGAACCTCGGGGATGGCAAAGGCATCGAAAAGCTCATTATAAGCAGGATGAACCGCCACCAACTGTCCATAAGGATGGCTGGACAGCTCGGTAATCACCAAGCCGTTACAACTGCCTTTGAGTTCGTCACAGTAATCCCTCGACTCAGCAGCTTTGTCCAGGTCTATCAGATTGCTATTTGTTGGGATTTGAATCCCCAAATATCCCAGATCCTTAGCCCATCCGGTTATGTTTTTCAAGGTGTCATACGGCGGCTTGTCACCGAGAAACTGAGTTAGGAGGATGGCTGGACCCTTGATCACGTCGGTCAGCTCCTTTCCAGACTGTCGAGAACTTGTTTCACCGCTGCGAGATCCTCGTTCGAAGGAGTCATGGATCGAGCCCGCATCCACGGCGCACAGCGCCCCAGAACGCTGACCGCGGCCTTGATAGCCGGGATGGTACGACCATCGCAGCTGCGAATGACGCCGTACAGCCGGTTTATCCTCTGCTGCATATACCTCACCGTTTCCCAGTCCTGCTGCCGGGACGCTTGGTACATTTCTACATAGTCCTCGATAAAGACGTTTCCAAGACCGGTCACTATCCCCTGGCCACCCACCATCAATGATGGTCCATGCAGATAATCCTCCCCCTGAATCCAGGAAAAACTATCGCCGGAATGCGCAAGGACACCGCGGCTGAATGGGACAAAATCCCCGGAAGAATCCTTGGTGCCGGCCACCCTCGGATCACGGGCAAGCTCGAGTACCGTATCCAGAGCAATAAGATTATGGGTGGCGCTTGGGATGTTGTATACGATTAACGGCGCCGAAGAAACTTCAATGACTTGCCTGTAGTGTTCAAGGATATCGGACTGCCGAAAGCTGAGGTAGTACGGGGCGATCACCACCAGGAAGTCCGGTTCCAAGTCTGAAAGAGCCTCCACCTCCTCACAAACGGCGTCGGTCGAGGAGCGCAGGGAGGCAAGACAGAGAAACTGTTCGCCCTGGCTTACCTTACAGACCACCTCGAATGATGACCGGAGCTCTTCAGAGCTCAAATAGGCGCCTTCCGCTGTGGTTCCACCGATGAAAAAACCCTGGACACCCGCCGCACTCAGGTAAGAAGCCTGTTTCTCCAGGGCTCCGTAATCTATGTTGCCCTGTCCATCCATGGGTGTGATAATGGCCGGTATGACCCCGTGAAGATGTTTCCGCTTGTCTTTCATCACCAGTTCTCCTAAGGCATTGATAATCTTTATTTCACGCTCACTGACTCCAGTCCCAGCGAGCTCTCGATAGCCTCAGCCACCCTCATCGTATTGGCGGCATTGACAAAGTTGGAAATGCCGGGCTGGTGGGTCCGTACAGCGTTGAAAAAGTCGAGGTATTCATTTACAAAACCGGCGTTGATGATCATGCCCAAGTGATCGTCCCCTTCAATCGTTTCTTTGTGCTCACCCCCTCGATGGATCACGATCTTGCCTGGATAGTCACTGCTGTAGGTCTGGGGCGAGAAAAGGTAGGCGGATGTGCTATTGCTATGGGCTTCATAACGTTCGATGCTCGATCCAGAACAGGGAAAAAATTTCATGATCCCCTTCAACCCAGAGGCAAATTGAAGCAGGCAAAGAAAAATATGCGTGTCGTTGGCTGGATTCTTCCATCTTTCGGTGTGCACGTCCGTGATCGGGCCGAACAGATACTCCATGCAGTTAATTCCATGGATCCCAGTTTCGATGATGAACTCTTTGTACAGGCGTTCGTGGCGGTAGAAATGGCATTCCACGAAGTATATATTCTCGAGAGAATCCACCAGTGCTTTGAACTGCTGATTTGTCGGCATATAGCGTCGATTGAAGGCTACGACGTTGGGCACCTTGACACTATCTGCCAGCCGAAGAGCTTCCCGATAGGTTCGGCCCGGACTCTTCTCCGTGAAAATGGGTAAATTTCGTCTCAGCAGCTTTTCGATGATTTCCGGGATGGCCCGTGGATTGACCAACACGCAGAAGCAGTCCAGCCTCTCGTCATCTATAACTTCTTCCAAGCTTCTGTATACTTTCTCGACAGCGAAAAGCTGAGCTGTTTCCACTGCTTTCTCTGTAGTTCGATTCCATATCCCGGCGATACGTAGCGGTACCCGGGACTCCAGATATTTCAGAGCCGGCAGATGATAGGTACGTGCCCATTCCCCGGTGCCAAGCACGGCGAGGTTGAGGGGCTCAGCCGTCATGTTGGGTCTTCCTGCGACAATGTGCTCAGGATATCCTTCAATACAGCGATTCCTCGCCGGGCACAACCGTACGGATCGACTTCCGGCTGAGTTTCGACGGATAAATAGCGACCGTATCCTTTTGCCAGCAGGGTTTGAATAATCTGTTTAAAACTCAGATGGCCATCTCCGGGGGCTCCCCGGTTGTTATCGACAGCATGGACATGCCCGATCCGATCGCCGGCCAGTCGAATCGCGTCTTCCAAGGATTTCTCCTCTATGTTCATATGAAACGTGTCGAGCAGTAGCTTTAAAGATCCGAGGTAGAAACGATCAAAGAACTCCAAACACTGGTCGACTCGGTTGAAGGAGCTGATCAAGTAGCGGTGAATCGGCTCGAACATGATCTCCACACCTCTGCGTTCTCCGTACTCAGATATCTCTTTCAAGCTCTCTGCCAGCCGTCGTTGATAGGCGCTTTCTTTCTCCCCTTCCTGAGGAATCCCCCGTGCAAAACCTAGAACAATATGGGCTTTCAACTCGGTGGCCGTTTCAATCTGACTCTTATATACCCGAACAGCTTCTTTTCGTTTCGCCGAGTCTGGATCCGAGAGCACGAGACCTTTCTCGAACAGAACAATGGGAAATATGACGCTAACCTCCAGTCCCGTTTCGTCCAGCGCCGTCTTGAGCACCCTCAGGTCCTTCTCCCCCATGGGTCGGATAAACAGATCAACGCCGTGGTAGCCAAGATCTTTGATCCCTTGGAGATGCTTCGTGATTTGTCCGTCCCCGAAGGTAGCCGGCCTTTGTTCTGTGGCAAAGGTGGATGCTGTGATTCCAAATTTCATTCCCCACTCCATTTCAGGGTAGCTTCATCGTCGCGGCGAATCAATCCAATACCTACAACTACTACAACAATCTCTGAAGTTTTTCTCGTGTGGACTGAATGTGTTTCTCCATGAGCTCTTTCGCCCGCTGCGGATTTCTGCTCACCAGGGCTTCAATTAACCGGCGATGATCCTGAAAGCCCTCCTCCAGACTGCCTTCCATGTATCCGGTTTCAGTAAAGCTTTTCCTCAACAAATTGGAAAGGTACTTGTACAGGGTTATAATGATCTTATTCCCGGAAGCACCGATGATCGTCTTGTGGAACTTGATATCCAGAAGGTTGTATTCTGCTACTTCTTCCCCTGCTTCGATGATCTTTTCCATACTGTCGAAAATCTCAATCAATTTCTGCAGCAGTTCCTTGCCCGGTTTTTGCGCAACTTCGTAGATGACGTTGGTCTCGATCATTTTCCGTACATCGGTCAGTTCCAGTAACAGACCCCCGTCTTTGTAGATATCAAATATCAGAGAATCGTTGAGTACTTCGAGAAAATAGTCCAGATTATTGTTCTTGATGTAGATCCCCTTGCCCTGATGGGTTTCAACCAGACCCCGCGTCTCAAGTGTCTTTAACGCCTCTCGGACCGAACGGGTTCCTACGTTGAGGGTTTTGGACAGCTCCATCTGGGACGGGAGCCTGTCCCCGGGTTGCAGATTATTGTCAACAATAATCTTCTCGATAGCCCGTGCGACTTCCTCGGGTATTTTTCTCTTCTGTATGGGCTCCACAGCGTTCATAGATTAATTATATCGTTAATCCATATACTCATGTCAACAGTCAAAATAAATAGTTGACACTTGTCATATTATACGCTAAGGTAACCGCAATGCGCGTGTGGAGATTAAGATGTGTGTGGTACTGTATTCATATCTTGACAGCCCATTGAACCGGAAGTAGGCTTTTAGTCTACTCTACAACACAAAGCCAATGTAAAACAGGAGGTGTTTTAATGGCAAAACATAACGTTCGTCTTTTCCTGCTGCTCGGATTGATCCTACTTGCAGCGCCGTTGTTTGCTGCAGGGGGCCAGGAAAAAGCCACGACCGGCCCGAAAGAGGTAGTAACCGAAGGGGTGAAGCTGCGGGTCGCATTTGTACCCGGCTTGACAGAGCTGCCCCCTATCGAGGACTGTCTGATAGCAGCCGCTGCGGAGCTGGGTGCCGAGATCGAGGTTAGCAACTATTCTTTCGACGAGCTCCACGACAAGCTGGTGATCGACTACACAGGCGGTAATACCGTATGGGACTACGTGTTCGTACAGTCGGCGACCCGGGCCGAGTGGTTCGAATCGGGACTTATCGAGCCGATCGGAAAATTCATCGAGGAGCATCCGGAACTCGTCAACGAAGAGCTGCTGGCTATGGACGACTGGTTTCAGGTGTCGATGGACGAGAACACCCTTGACGGCGTGCTGACATCGCTACCGCTGTACGTGACCGGCAATGCGCTGTACTACCGGACCGACATTCTGGAACATCCGGAAGAAAAGGCCAACTTCAGGGCCAAGTACGGTTATAACCTGGCCCCGCCCGATACCTATCAGCAGTTCCGCGATGTAGCCGAGTTCTTCACTCGCAAAGCCGGACAGAAATTGATGGGTGAGACTCTGAAGGCGGATTTCTATGGAGCCTCTCACTCAAACAAGCCGATCAACTTCATGTGGTTTGACTTCACCAATGTGCTGATGGCGTTCGGTGCCGACAACATCTACGACCCGGATACCATGCGGCCGACCCTTAACTCACCGGAGACCATCGCTGCCGCTCAGTACTACGTAGACCTGGTCCCCTTCCTGCCGCCGGGACATCTGACCATGGCCAGTGGGGCGGCCACCGCCATGTTCGCCGAGGGTAACGTTGCCCTGCAAGTCGAGTTCTTTGGTCGCGGTGCGCTGATGTCACTGAACCCGGAAAACTCCAAAGTGGCCGACAAAGTTGCCTTCAAGGTAGACCCCTCGGTGCCTGGGAAAGGAAGAGACCACGCCTCGATCCATTCGGGGAACGGTTTGGCTCTCTACAGTCTGTCCAGGAACATAGAGGCCGCCTACAAAGTGATGGAGCTGGCCTTCTCACCCCGGATCATGCGGAAAGTCGCTACGGAGAAGTATCTGCCCTACGGTTGGATCGTGCCCAGGCCTTCGTTACTCAAGGACCCGTCGATCACGTCATTGGCACCGCATCTGGAGGCTGCCGATCAGCTGCTGGACTCCAGCAAGAATTATTTTTTCTTTCTGCCCACACTTCCCGAGTATCCCCAGTGCATGGACATCGCCGGTACGGCTCTGTCCAAGGCTCTGGCGGGCGAACAAGACGTGGTCAGCGCCTTCAATGAAGCGCAAGAGAAACTGGAAGATCTGTTCAAAAAAGCCGGGTATATGAAGTAACCCGGCTACATGACCGTTTGTTTATTTCCAAGAGCCTTTCCCCTACCGGGAGAGGCTCTTGTTTCTCTTTTGGAGTGAGGATCTATGCCCCGCGCGATTGAACCGAGCTATAAATTTTTTAGAAGTCCCGCCTTTCTGTTCCTTCTTCCCATGCTTATCTATATCTTGATCTGGCGGATCTTCCCCCTGGTCTATACGGTATTCCTGAGCACCCAGTCGTGGAACATCATGTACCGAAGGGAAGCGTCGTTTTATGGGTTGAGGAATTATCTCGAGCTGGCCGTGGACACCCGTTTCCACCATGCCCTGTTTGTCAGTTTCTTCTTCATGTTCGTGGCCACAGCAATCGAAATCGTGCTCGGTACAATTCTGGCCGTGGTCATGGACGAGGTGCTGCGCGGTAAAGGAATTTTGAGAGGCATCATTCTCCTGCCTATGTTTCTGAATCCCGTGGCGGTCGGGACCATCTGGAAGATCCTCTACGAGCCCAGCCTGGGCCCGTTGAACTACTTCGTGCAGCTGCTCGGAGGGGACAAGGTTAACTGGCTGGGCAGCAGCAGCACCGCCCTGTGGGCCATCCTCATCGCAGACATCTGGCAGTGGTCGCCGTTCATCTTCCTGCTGGTACTGTCGGCTCTGCAGGGCATCCCGAAATCTCTAGTCGAGGCGGCTAAGATCGACGGTGCCGGGGACTTCATGATATTCCGTAAGATCACCCTGCCGATGATCATGGGCACCATTTTTGTGGCCGCCCTGCTGCGGGCAATGGATGCCTTCCGAGTCTTTCCCAAGATCTACATAATGACCGGCGGCGGTCCCGGCCAGTCCACCGAATCGGCCAGTATTTTGGTGCTGAAGACAGCTTTTCGCTATTTCGAAGTGGGCTACGGAGCCAGCATGACCATCGTGATGCTCATCCTGCTGATGATCGTGTATGGGTTTTACTTCAACCAGAAAGCAGTCCGGGTCAAGACCAAAATTTACTGACCGAGGTAGTACGACTATGCAGCGTTCAATGTTTTCCTATAAAGCCGTCATCGCCATTTTCATCGCGATTGTGCTGCTGGTGTGGACGCTCTTTCCTATCTACTATCTGTTCATCACCTCGGTGAAGCCGGCCAAACAGCTCTTTGAAACTCCACCTAGAATGATCACGAAGCCAACCATGAGCACCTACGACGATATTCTGATACAGAAAAAGTTTTACAGGTTCTTTGTCAACAGTGTCATCATCTCGGTGGCAGCCACCATCCTGGCACTGGCATTAGGATCGCTGGCCGCCTATGCCTTCTCTCAGTGGAAATTCCGGGCCAAGGAGGGTGTGTTTTTCTTGAGCTTGATCGGACGAATGTTTCCTCCCTTCACAACCTTGATTCCGATCTATTTGATGATCAAGTACGCCCGACTCATGGACACCCACATCGCCCTGATTCTGATTTATGTCGCCTTTCTGCTGCCTCTGGTATTACTGATCCTGCGGGAGTTTTTCAGCAATGTGCCGGTAGAGATCTGTGAGTGCGCCCGCATCGACGGCTGCAACAATTTTCAAATCTTCCTGCGCATGGTGTTACCCCTATCGGTGAACGGTTTGCTCGCCGCCGGGGTTCTCTGTTTTGTAAACGCCTGGAACGAGTTTCTCTTCGCCCTGATACTCACCTCCTTCCGGGCTAAAACAGCGCCTGTGGCGTTGGGCACCTTCGTGGAGGGAGAAGGCATGATCCAGTGGGGTCAGCTAGGGGTGCTCGGCATGTGCACAATTCTACCCACCATCCTGTTTATGGTATTCATGCAGAAGTTCCTGATCCGGGGGCTGACTCTCGGTGCCTTGAAGGGCTGAACGGAGGCTTTTTAATGAAAAAAATAAAAATCGGAGTCATAGGCTTGGGTAAATTCGCTCACGTAGCGCGGCTTCCCATTCTGGCCGGTCTGGAAAACGTAGAAATGACGGCCTGCATGGCCAGGACACCGGAGACGGTGGCCCGTGTGGCCAGTCAGTTCGGGTTTTCCCAAAAGTACACAGATGTGCACGAGCTCATAGAAAAAAGCGGAATCGATGCGGCGGTTGTGGCCACTCCGAAACCAAACCACTACGAAATTGTGATCCCCCTTTTAAAAAAAGGGATCCACGTTTTCTGCGAAAAACCCATGGCCATGTCCCTCAAGCAGGCCGAAGAGATGGTAGCCTGTGCCGAAAAAAACGGCCGGATCCTGATGATAGGATTCAACCGACGCTATGCGCCCGTCTACGAATGGGCTAAGACTGAGTTTCGGGACAACCCGCCGGAAGTGTGTGTGGCCTTCAAGAATCGTCCCGGTACAGAGTACCGGGCCACCATGGAGAATGCCATTCACATGGTGGATCTGATGCGTTTCTACTGTGGGGAGTGTGTGGAAATCAAAGCCTACGCCCATTTTGAAGATCCAAACTACGAAACTTCGGCAGCAGCTATTTTGAAGTTCGATACCGGTGCTGTTGGTTTTCTTTTGGGCAACCGCAGCTGCGGCCAGTGGATGGAGCGGGTTGAGCTATACGGCGGTGGAAAAACAGTGGTCGTACACTGTCCGGACGACATTACCATCGTAGATCAAGAGCAGGAACATACCCGCAAGATGACCCCATTACGTTTCGGCTGGGCTACACTGGAGGAGAAGATGGGTTTCCAGCAGGAAATCAAGGCTTTTGTTGATTCCATTACCATAGGAACACGACCCCGCTCCTTGGCATCTGATTCCATCAAGACGCATGTCCTGCTTAACAAGATACTGCAGGAAGCCGGGTTACCGGAAATGGAGGCTTGAATAGATGAAGTTCGCGGCACACACGATGGGCACCCCCGAGCTGACGTTGTGGGAAGCGATCGCCCTCTTCTCCTCCCAGGGTTTCGACGGAATCGAGATCATCTGGGACGATGGGTTCAAGTGTGCATTACCGAAACGGGCTGCTAAAAAGGATTTGTCTGAGCTTAATAAAAACCTGGCAGAATCCGGCCTGGAGGTTTGCTGCCTTACCCCCTACATGTTCGGCATCAACGCTTTGGACATCGATCAGAGGCGGAGAGACCTCGAAGATTTCCAGCGCTGCATCGATGCGGGAGGGAGGATAAGGGCCTCGTGTATCCGCGTGTACGGGGGTGGGTACAATCCGGAGAAAGACGGGGATAAACGACAAGATCTGGAGGAAGTACTGATAGATTCGCTCCAGAGGTTAGGGGAAAAGGCGACCGAAGTCGACGTTGTCCTAGCAGTAGAGACTCATTTCAATACTCTTACCTGCACCGCCTCACAGACCGCTGATATTGTGCGCAGGGTAAATCATCCCAATGTACAGGTATTGTACGACCAACCCAATCTGGAGTTTTCTGAAGCGGAGAAGCATTCACAAGCCCTTGAGATTCTCAAAGGGCTTATCGCCATGGTTCATGTGAAGGATCTGGTCTACAAAAAGGGCATTTCCGGCGGTTTCACCTCAAGCCAGGTCGTTACTGTAGACGAATCCGAACGGCGGGTAAGCTCCCGAATCCCTGGAGAAGGGATAATTCCCTGGCCGGAAATCCTACCTGCCCTCGCGGCCCAAGGATTCGATGACTGGCTGTCTCTGGAGTACGAGCGCCGGTGGTACCCACACGATCTGCCTCCCGCTGCCGAAGGGATGAAGAAGGGTCTGGACTACATGCGCTCGCTCGTAGCCAAGCTGGGCTGACCGTTCCACGTTGCATTTTTTCTCCACAGATATGCCGAAGAGTGGTTTTGTAACTCACTCGAGAAGCGGTTCCTCGAGGGGATGTTCGCAGAGCCAGTCCAGATCGAAAACGGAATGCTTGATCCGGAAACGATTTTCCGTATAACTGAGATGAATTCGACCGCTGTGATCCTGAAGCAGACACGGATAGGAATACTCTCCTTCTCCGGAATCTATGTCTCTGATGAAAGCCCAGGAAGATCCGGAATCCTTGGACAGGGCGACGCTGAGTCGGTGACGATGCGTAGTGGAGTTGTTGAAGGCCAGCACGAACGTACTTGCATCACATTGGAGAAGATCTATCGCACTGTTTGGATTCGGTATGCCGGTAGGGGTGCAAAGACTCCAGCTCAGACCCTGATTGGCGGAAAGGCTTTTCCAGATCGTCCCTCGACTGCTCCGGCAATACATCAGGAGCGTTCCGTCCGCCAATTGCGCCAAGACCGGTTGGATTGCCGCGCCCCGAGCCATGGTCTCAGCGGTGTAGCGGGCCTTCGCCCACTGCTCGGGGTTATCCGCTACCAGGACCACAGGGAAAAACCCACTTTCCTCGTAAAGGGGAACGAGAATCCTTCCGGATTCCAAGCGCAGGGGCCGTGTCTTGGCCATCAAGCCTTTTTTGGGAAAGAGAAGACCGGGATTTCTCCAGCTGTGCCCACCATCCTGAGAGACAGACACAAAGAGCACACTCTCGGTCCAGGATTCGCCGAGAAGAACACTGAAGATGATGTAAAGGGTTTGTCGATCAAAGGAGAAGAGCACAGGATTACCCAGAGGAACACCGGAATAGCGGAACAACTCCTCAGCCGGCTGCCAGGAGGCCGCTCCGTTTCGCTTGAAGGAAACCCGGATTGCCGTGTCCGGAGCCGATTCGTAGGCGCCTTCATACCAAACGCAGATAAGCGCCCCGTCCAGGTTCTCTGCCAGGGAGCTGCAGTGACACAGTCCTGGAGTACCGGTAATCTCGCGTATCACAGCGCTGTACATATTCATCTAGGTTGATCCTTTTTCGCGTTTCTTCGAGTATAGCACAGCGTTACCAGGATCGACATAGCGAAAGATAGTCATTTGCGGAGGTTCTAATGTCCAAACCAAATATCTTGTTTCTGATGGGAGATCAGCACCCCTTTTCAATGCTGGGCTGCTATGGTAATCGGGGTATAAATACCCCCACTTTGGATCAGTTGGCAGAGGGAGGTGTCGTATTCGATGCCGCCTATTGTCCGAGTCCCCTCTGTGCGCCCTCCCGGGCCGCCATGATGACCGGACGGCATGTCCACGAAATCGAAGTTTGGGACAACGCCAGCCCTCTGCGCTCGGACTGGCCTACTTTCATCCACAGCTTCCGCGCTGCCGGTTACCGTACAATCCTTTCGGGGAAGATGCACTTTGTAGGTCCAGACCAGCTTCACGGTTTCGAGGAGCGCTGGACCCAGGAAATTTACCCAACTACCTTCGACTGGACCTATCCCAGCCGAAAGGGCGTGTACGTCAATCCCCCGGGAAAGGGGCAGGCAGTGCATCGCGTCCTGGAGAGCGGCATCGACTGGACCTGGGATATGGATTACGACGAGGAGGTGGTATTTCGCACCCTCTACGGCTTGCGAACCATTAAACGGGACAGCGGAGATCGCCCTTTTTTCCTCTGTGTCTCCTTTACCGGACCGCACTACCCCTACTTCGCCCCTCAAGCTTACTGGGATCTTTATCGAGACGAAGACATCGAGATACCGAAAATCCATCCGGACGCCTCGGGCAATGACCCAGTGCACGTCCGCTGGTTTCGCCAGTACGCCCATCTCGAGGATCCCGTGGCTGATGAGGTGTGTCGCCGAGCCCGCCACGCCATGTTGAGCCGAATCACTATGGTTGATGAGTACTGCGCTCGGATTCTATCTGCCTTGCAGAACTCAGGTGTTGAGAAAGAAACGATCGTATTGTACGCCAGCGACCATGGAGACATGATGGGCGAGCACGGGCTGTGGTTCAAGGGTACCGCCTACGAGGCTTCCGTTCGCGTCCCCTTGATCATCAATGGTCCGGATGTGCCGGCTGGCCGGGTATCAGAACCTGTCAGTCTGCTCGATCTCGGTCCGACGCTGTGCGGGCTGAGTGGGATCGAACCGGTGTATCCCTTATGCGACGGTCAGGACTTGAGCGGTCGGATCAAGAACGGAATTTTCAAGGAAGATGGCGAAGCGATCGTGGAGTACTACGGAGACGGCACCTGGCGGGGATGGCGGATGGTTCGCAGGGGAGAGTGGAAGCTCATCCATGTACCAGATACAGAAGAGGTCTTGTACAACCTTAGGCAGGATCCGGAGGAGCGGCATAACCTGGCTGATGACCCGGCCCACAGAAAAGTCCGTGATTCCTTGAGCACGAAGTTGAAGGCAGGTTGGAACCCTGATCTGTGTGACGAGCGTCGTTGGCAAAGCCAGGAACGACGGATGGCTATCCTTCGCACTCTCGGTCGAGGCGAACCGAAAGCATGGCAGCAGCCATCCGTTCCGGTTCCTCACCCCAACCCGGCGTATCGATCCGATGCGAACGGACCATTTCAGTTCTCGTTTTCTTCGAAATGAAGACTGGTTCATCCGGTGCCATTATCGTTATGACTGTTGTCGATTAAATAATCGGACCGGAAGGGTAGCAGCACCAGCGTGCAGGCTCTAGGTGATGACGGAAGAACAGCAGAGCAGTACGGCATCCTTCTGTCCCGATTGCCGCACTGTAACGGATTGCTTTCCTTTCAGAAACAGAACGTCAAATTTGGACAGCTCCCGATCCCGACTTGCTTGTGACACAGATGCTTCACCATCGATGAGAACAAATACCGACTCTGTATTGTCGTTCGTATACTCACAAGCCTGATTGGGACGCAGGATGATGTAATCCAGATACGCATGTTTAGAACCTTTTCTTGGTGAGAAGACATTCCTTACATCAGGCTCGCCGGAGAATTTCGGACTTCCCTTACCCATCTCCACGATCTGCACAGCACTGACCGTGCCTTCTTTCGGTCTCGGTGTTTTCGCTTCGCTGGTATTGCGTTCTCCCCGGTACAGAGCCAGATCCGGAGGAAGCTGAAAACTGATTAAGCGCGCACTTTCAGTGCTGTTATTCACGGTTCCATGAACTTCCGATGCTGGTATAAAGGCCGCTTCTCCTACTGCGAGAGGTGTATAGACATCTCCCTGGCGTAACTGAACTTCACCCTCTAGGACGATGATAACATCCTCGGAAACGTCGTGCAGGTGTTGCGTAAACTCATGGCCTGGCAAGTGGATCCCATGATTCAGTGTGATGAATTCGGCGCCGACGTTTGGATTCAACACGCTCCAGTTTTTTCCTTTCCCCATCGAGAATGGAGTTCCTGATTCTAAATTTAGGATTCGCATGTTCAGACTCCTTTGACGCTAAGCAAAACTCCGGCGGTATCTGCATTATAAAAGGAAGGATCCCAATCAATAGCTCTCTAGCGGTCTACACTATATGCTGTATTGTCAGAAAGCGAAAGTACAGTACTGCTCAATCTTCACTATCTGTAGACCAACAATTCGTAAATAGCTATCTTAATTAAAGAAGACTCACCAAAAGGATAGTTATGAAATCTCCGATTGAGACCCTGAAAGAGTCCGGGTACAAGGTGTACTACAGCAACACCTCGGCCCTGGACCGATATTTCCGCGTTCCTTCAGGGGCATCGTCTTATCTGCTGACCGACTCCTCCCTGATCAATTTAGCCGGCATGTTCGAGGATCTGGAGTATCCCGGTTTGGTATACGAAGAAGCGCTGATCCGCCAGGGCAAGAAACGCTTCCTGCTGCGTTGCTACGATGAAGAAGTGGTTTCTCCGCTCAGACCGTTCACCGTCCAGGAGCTTCTTTTCGACCCTGATCGGGACGTGTTCCTCGATCCTCTGGCTGTGTATACCGATCTGCACAAACAGCAACTGGTTCGGCAGATTGGAGGCTCGTCTCTGCTGTACCTGGCGGAAGCGGCGGTTCTGAGCTCCCGGTATCACTACGGGGCGGACCCCGACGCATTTCCCCTGGAACCACCCTTCGCCGAGCCCGATGCCGGCTTCCAGCGGGAGCTCCTGGTAGCCGTGCTGTCGGGAAGAAATCCCAACAAGGGCCTGTCGCTCCTGTACAGAAGCGGCTTCGTAGAGGCCTACTGGCCGGAGTTGCAGAAGATGTCCGGTATCCCTCATCACAAGGACTACCACCCGGAAGGAAACGGCTGGGAGCATACCCTGGAAACCTTCAAATA
>Ga0307380_10002133_pt1 | contig 28291 bp, 21 predicted proteins | sample UN3MG_FD_202239 | JGI IMG/M metagenome (GOLD analysis project Ga0307380, IMG submission 202239) | Soil microbial communities from Risofladan, Vaasa, Finland - UN-3 | ecosystem: Environmental > Terrestrial > Soil > Coastal area > Acid sulfate soil | place: Finland: Risofladan, Vaasa | collected... | reverse complement strand
GATAACCCGGACATACTCCCCCCCGAAAGCATCCCTGACCCATGAGTCGCGCTCATTGTCCGCCATCCAGCCATCCCGGACAATGTAATCCGAAGAGCCTCCCCCGCCCTTATAGACCCATTGCCAGGAGCGCCCGGCATCAGCGCTCTTGAAAATCCCGTACCAGTGGCCCAGGTCGCCCCGCTGGTTTTTCTGGATATATCGGCCGCACACCAGATAAACCGAACGGCTGTCTGACTCAGAGCAGGCAATACGCTCAAAATAAGGCAGGTATCGCCGGCTTTTTTCCGGCAGGCCGGAATCCAGAGGCGGGGTAACCTGGCTCCAGGTCCGGGCGCCGTCATCCGAGACATAAACCCCGCCGGTCATTTTTTCGCCATCCCAGCGTGTGCCTGTCACAGCGTAGAAACGCATTTTTTTACTCTCAGGATCAAGGCCGCCGGTTATCGCACTCAGCGGGGCTATTCCAGCGGGCAGCGGCATCTCCTTTATTTCATGGGTTGTTTTATCTAGCTTGTAGAGCGCGTCTTGACAAAAAACGAATATTTCGTTCCCGGCCTGGTTATCGTTAAACAGTCCGATCACGGAACTTTTCAAGCCGGCAGACTCGGCCCACTGCCTGCCCCTGTCCGCGGAATAAAATATGCTGACCACTGATTTGGATGGCGAGTACCGGCTGACCCCGAGATAAATCCGCCTGGAATCAGCCGGGTCAAGAAGAATCTCGTTTACCGAGATCGAGGGCTCATCAGGGAAGGTCTCCCGAGCCAGGTAGGTAAAATCCGCGTGGTCGCCAAGATAGCGCACCCCATCCACAGAGGGGGGGAACAAAAGCTCCCAATTTTTTCCCCAATCCGCGGTGCGATGCAAGCCGTGCCCGCAGACATAAACCGCCTCAGGGTCCGCAGGGTCAAAAGAAAAAGCGCTTGAGCCTCCCGGGAAATTATACATTTTCCACGATTTCCCGCCGTCAGAGGTGAGATAAGTTCCGCTCATATCGCATCTGATTATTATTTTGTCGGGGTCAGTGGGGTGGAACGTGGGATTGAAAGTCGAGCCTCCGCCGCCGGGTCCCAAAGCCCGGAAGGCCTGAGCCGGCGCCGGAGAAGGCTGCTGGTCCCGGGTATCCTGCGCCCCTGTGCAGCCAGCCAGATAAAGAACTGAAGCGCTTATTACGCTGATACATATAAGCTCGGTCCAAGCTCTCAGGACTCTCATTTTTCAACCTCCGCTGAAAGGTTAGTGTGGCGCAATGACAGGAGAAAAAGTACATCTACAATGTATAAACAAACTCTCACGTCCTTATGCGGACACAATGAAGTATGAAAATCAAGAAGACACACCCCGTCCGCTTCGCCCCCCACCCCTCTCAAGAGGGGATTTTTATTTAAAATGCTTAAAGGATTATTCTTTCCGAGAGCTTAATACAAAAATTATCACGCCTTTCAGGTTAATTTCCGATTGCCTGGATGTTAAAATGCCATTTTATTTTATAATAACTCAAAGTATCAATCAGGTCTGAAATAAATTTTTTTCAGGCACAGAAAATATATCCAACGCATCCCGACATTCAAGCCTTATTTTACCAGCGAGCTGCTTTTCACCAGAAAATGATCGGTTTAAGACGCGAGGCTGCACTCTCACTTGATCATAACATAAATAAATTCAACTCAGGCATAAATCTCCTACTCAAAAGACAATTACACACCAAATTTTAACACTATGCTAACAGATCACTAACATTCAGTTGCTAATATTTTCCCGTAATATTATATCTTTTAATGTATTTGATGTCTGAACCATCAAGGAAGTGAGGGTTGGATGGCGAAGGAAAAGATATTTGTAGTCGAGGACGATGAGAATATACAGGAGCTGCTCCGCTACAACCTGTCCAGGGAAGGGTACCAGGTGGAAAAGTTCACCAGCGGCGAGGAAGTGCTGCTTGCAGTGAGGTCCAGACTGCCTGATCTGGTGATCCTTGACCTGATGCTTCCGGGCGTGGACGGACTGGAGGTAGGCAAACGCCTTAGAGAAAACCCAAAAACCCGACATGTTCCAATCGTAATGCTTACGGCAAAAGGCGAGGAAGCGGATATCGTGACAGGGCTGGAGCTCGGGGCCGATGATTATATCACCAAGCCATTCAGCCTCAGGGTGTTAATTGCCAGGATCAGGGCAGTGCTGAGAAAAAAAGCCGCGGCCCTGGAGGGAGAGAAGCCGGTTATCAGGGCAGGCGGTCTGGTTATCGACTCCGGGCGTTATGTAGTGCACATGGAAGACCAACCTGTCGAGCTGACATCCTCGGAGTTTAAACTGCTCAATTTCCTGGCTCGCAGGCCGGGTTGGGTGTTTACCCGGCGCCAGATTGTGGGTGAGGTTCACGGGACGGACTATCCTGTCACGGACCGTTCCGTGGATGTGGCAATCGTGGGACTGCGCAAAAAACTCGGAAAAGCCGGCGATTATATAGAGACTGTCCGGGGTGCAGGGTACAGGTTCAGGGAGTGAGATAAATGCGATCCTGGAAATTGATCTGGCAGCTATATTTCCCCTATCTGCTGATAACGCTGGGATCACTGTTGATTCTGGGGTGGTATGCGGGGTATTCGATGCGGGAGTTTTATCTCAGCCAGACAGCGAACATTCTCGAGGTCAGGGCGAACCTTCTCAAACAGCTTCTTTCGGAGCAGTTCGCTTCCGGGGACACTGCAGGCGTACTCCGTCTGTGCGAGCAATACGGCAGGAAAGTCCAAGCCCGCGTCACTTTAATCCTTTCTTCCGGCCGGGTGATCTATGATACGGATGAAAACCCGGGCCAAATGGACAACCACGCCGACCGGCCCGAGGTGATCGAGGCCTTGAGCGGGAATATTGGCAGATCCATCAGATTCAGTCACACTTTGGGGACTGATATGATGTATCTGGCCGCTCCCATGGAAGCAGGGGGAGAGATCGTCGGAGTGCTGCGGGTCGCCAAACCCCTGAACACACTCAAACAAGCCCTCCGGACTGTCAAGGTGAAAGTCCTGCTTGGCGGACTGGGAGCAGCACTGTTGGCTGCCGCGGTGATCCTGCTTATTTCCCGCAGGATAAGCCTGCCGCTGGAAAAGCTCAGACTGGGGGCGGAACACTTTGCCAGGGGTGAGCTGGAGCACAAATTACCTGTACCGGAGATACCGGAAATAGGGGATCTTGCCCGGGCAATGAACGTGATGGCAGAGAGCCTGGAGGACAGGATTCGCACTGTGGTCCGGCAGCGTAATGAGCTTGAATCCCTGCTCTCCGGAATGACAGAAGGCGTAATCGCCGTGGATAAGGAAGAACGCGTGATCAGGCTTAACCAGGCTGCCGGCAGACTGCTTGGAGTCAGTCCTGAGGATTGTCATGGACGGCAGATCCAGGAGGTGGTGAGAAACAGGCAGCTTCAGGAATTCACCGGGAAAGTGCTTTCAAGCCGAAAACCTCTGGAAGAGGAGATCGTGTTCTACTATGATAAAGGCGAGCAGATCCTCCAGGCACACAGTACATTGCTAAAGGAAGTGACTGGCCAACCTTCAGGTGTCCTGATTGTCCTGAGCGATGTGACCGGCCTGAGACGTCTGGAGAACATCCGCCGGGAATTCGTGGCTAACGTTTCCCATGAGCTCAAGACCCCGATAACCACGATCAAGGGTTTTGTCGAGACTCTGCTCGGCAGCCCCAGGCAGAAAAAGCAGGATCTGGAGCGCTTCCTGAAGATCATTAATAAACAGGCCAACCGGCTGGACGCTATTATCGAGGATCTGCTCAGCCTCTCCAGGATCGAGCAGGAGGAGGAAAAGGAAGCGATCCTGCTGGCAGAAGGCTTGATAAAAGATATGCTGACTGCAAGCATTCAGTTCAACCAGACAAAGGCGGAAGAAAAGAATATCCGGCTTGAGCTGAACTGCCCGGCTGACTTAAAGGCCAGGATCGACGCCAGTCTTCTCGAGCAGGCGGTGGCAAACCTTATCGACAATGCGATCAAATACAGTGACCCTGGAAGCCAGGTGCTGATCGAAGCAGAAGGTATCGGTAACGAAGTGCTGATCAATGTCCGCGACAAGGGGTGCGGAATAGAGGCCAGGCATTTGCCACGGCTATTCGAGCGTTTTTACCGGGTGGACAAGGCCCGTTCTAGAAAGCTCGGCGGCACCGGCCTTGGGCTTGCCATAGTCAAACACATTGCCCAGATACACCGGGGACATGTCACTGTCCAGAGCACCCCGGGTCTGGGCAGTGTCTTCTCTATCCATCTCCCCAAAAACAAATTTTAAAGCCTCTAACAAATTCCTAACATTTCTCTAATTTTATTCTAACCGATTCCTATTATTTTTTAAACATTAGTCAAATTATAAACCGGGCCTCAGTATGTTATTTCTTTTCTTTCCAGGCACTTATTCTCCCTGATCATCTCAAATGCGATTTTTAGAAATGAGTTAAAAACAAAAAGTTGCGAAGAGATAGTTAGAATATTTTAATAATTTTCCAGGAGAATAAATGAAAAAAAACCATTTAGGATTGCCTGTAATTCTAATTGTGCTCACAGGCTCGATCGGGAACGCCACAGCCGCATCCGAAACAGCAGGCAAAGACAATCCCTGGGAGAAGTTCACCCCTGAACTCACCGGCTATTTCTTCTACCATCACGATGGCAGCGCGGGAGATGGAAAGACCAATTCCTTCGATTTTTCAAGGGTCTACATAGGCGGAAGGTACAAGCTGTCCGACAAGTTCACTTTCCGCTACATCTCGGATATCGGCCATGAGACAGGAGGCGGGAAATTCGAAGTATTTACCAAATACGCTTACTTGGATTGGAAATTAAATCCCAAGGCCGAAATCCTCCTCGGGCTTCAAGCCACCCTGAACTATAAAGTGCCCGAAAAGGCTTGGGGCTACAGGGTTATCCGCAAAGCGCCCATGGAGTCTTTCGGCGATTACTGGGGCTCGGTAAAAAGTGTCTACTCCGACAACCTGGAGCAGAGAAAACTGGCTGCCCTTGCCGCAGGGAATACGGAACTGGCCAATAAATTGTCCATGCAGAAAAGCAATTTCGCTCTCAGCAGCAAGTCCGGTATGAGAGCTTCAGCCGACCAGGGAGTAACCCTCTCCTTGAAACCCACAAAAAAAAGCTATCTGGATTTCATGGTAAGCAACGGCACTGGGTATAAAAAAGCAGAGGACGACAAGTACAAAAACTTCTCGGTCCGAGGCGGAGGATACTTCCTGGACAAGGCTCTTCACCTGTCCGCGTTTCTCGAGGTAGAACCCTGGGAAGGAAAGCAAACCAACGGGGCCATAAAGAGTTTCACCAATTTCCAGTGGGACCTTTTCGCAAGCTACGGTTTGACAGAGAGTTACATTCTCGGCCTGAATGTCAATTCAAAGAAGTTCGCCGGAAGCTATGAGGATATTACAGCCTACTGTTACTCGGTATTCGGCAATGTAAGTCTCATCCCTCAAAGATTGAAAGCCCTGGGCCGTTTCGACCGTTACCAGACCGGTTTCGACGACGTTGTTTCGGCTGGTCCGGCAGGTCTCAAAACCAATGGAGATCTTTATATCATCGGCCTTGACTACATCCCGGACAAACACGTGCACTTTATACCCAACCTGCAGGTCCTCTCTTACGAGAACTCAAACGAGGACGCAGGAGTGGCCTTCTATATTCATCTGCTAGTTGAATTCTAATTCAGAGCGTTCGTATAACCATTTGGCGGGGAACTAATAATTTTCTTACTGAATGCTAACAATTGGCTAACAATAGCAGCTTACTTTTAATCCGGTTAACCCGTAAGTTTGTTCAAGTGCCAAAAAAATGCACTAAAGGAGAAAGCAATGTTCAGGTTCAATTCCAAAATTCAGAGAGTATTTACCGCGGCACTGCTTGTCTTTTCAGCAACTGCCAGCGGCTGCGGCCGAAGGGACCGGGGGGCCGGGGAAGCAAAAACGGAAGGTCAGCCGCAATACCTGATGGTAAAAGGCTCGGATACCATGGTTCACCTGGTGTCCGCCTGGGCGGAAGCTTATATGAAAGCTGCGCCGAATGTCGAGGTCTCGGTTACCGGTGGCGGCTCCGGGACCGGGATTGCGGCCCTGCTCAACGGCACTACCGATATCTGCGTTGCCTCGCGAAAGATGAATGAAAAAGAATACGATCTTGCTAAAGAGAAAGGGATGGAACCCAAGGAATTTGTGGTAGCCAGGGATGGTATCGCGGTGGTGGTCAACCCGTCAAACCCGGTGAGCGAATTGTCCGTGGAAAAGACAGGCAAGATCTTTACCGGTGCCTATACCAACTGGAAACAGTTGGGCGGTCCGGATGCTGATATTATAGTACTGTCAAGGGAATCCAGCTCGGGGACTTACGTTTTCTTTCAGGAGCACGTGCTGAACAAAAAAGACTATACCCCTCAGGCAAGGCTGATGCCCGCCACTTCTTCTATCATCCAGTCGGTTTCCTCTGATAAGTGGGCTATCGGGTATGTTGGGCTGGGATATGCGCTTGAAGCCGGGGATAAGGTAAAGATGCTCTCCATAAAGGCTGATGAGAATTCACCGGCTGTGGTGCCCTCGGAGAGTACTGTCGTCTCAGGCGAGTACTCCATCTCCCGTCCGCTGCACCTTTACACTGCCGGCAGACCGCAGGCAGTCGCCAAACAATTCATCGATTTCTGCCTGGGTCTGGAGGGACAGGAAATAGTTCGCCAGACCGGCTACATTGCGGTTCAGTAAGAGGGAAAAACCTTCATGTGGAAAGAAAAAGCGGTCAGGGTAATTTTACTCGGGGCAGGCTCCACCAGCATTCTGATCGTGATACTCATTTTCTTTTTCCTGGGCCGGGAGGCCTTCCCTTTTTTCCTTGCGCCCGGGATCTCCGAGCTGCTGGGAACCCGGTGGATCCCGGTTTCTTTCCAGAGAGAGTCCTTCGGGATTCTGCCCCTGATCAGCGGCTCAGTACTGGTGACCGTGCTGGCCACTCTGATCGCGATTCCTTTCGGGGTGTGCGGTGCTGTGTACATCTCTGAAGTGGCCCTGGACGCCGAACGGGAGACCTTTAAACCGTTTATCGAGCTGCTCACCGGAATCCCTTCAGTGGTAATCGGTTTTTTCGGTCTGGTTGTCCTGGCCCCGCTTGTCAAGGAGGTTTTCGCCCTTCAAACCGGGCTGACCGCACTGACCGGCTCCCTGCTTCTGGCGCTGATGGCGATTCCGACAATAATCTCAATCTCCGAGGACTCACTCAGGAGTGTACCGAAATCGTACAAGGAAGCCTCACTGGCCCTGGGTGCCAGCAAGCTGCAGACAATCTGGAAAGTGACAGTTCCCTCGGCTCTGCCCGGAATTATTACCGCGGTGATGCTCGGTATGGGGCGGGTGATCGGGGAGACAATGGCGGTAATGATGGTGACCGGCAACGCTGCTGTGATCACCGCCTCGCCTTTTGATTCGGCCCGCACAATGACCGCCACTATCGCCGCCGAGATGGGAGAGGTGCCGTTCGGCAGCGTACACTACAGGGCCCTTTTCTGTGTCGGGCTCGTTCTGCTCCTGACCACTTTCGGAATCAACATAGTTGCCCAGCGGGTGCTCAAGAAATACCGGATGTAATGATGAAAACGGGCGCAACGGAAAAAGCGGTCTATTTCTCAATGCGGGCAGTGACTTATCTCATTGTCCTGGTGATCGCCTATATTATTTTTGACATTGTCTGGAACGGTATGCGGGTGATTAACTGGGATTTTCTGACCGGCTACCCCAGGCGCAGCGGTGCTGAAGGCGGGATTTTTCCGGCAATTGTCGGTACATTCTATCTCGTGCTGGGTACAATAGCTTTGGCCTTGCCCCTGGGAATAGCTTCGGCCATTTACCTGTCCGAATATGCCGGACAGGGAAGGTTCACCAGAGCGATCAGGCTGGCCATAATCACTCTGGCAGGGGTACCCTCGATAGTGTTCGGATTGTTCGGCCTGGGGCTTTTCGTGATCTTTTTCGGTTTCGGCTCCTCGATCCTAGCCGGCAGCCTGACCCTGGCCTGCCTGATCCTGCCGATAGTTATTGTTTCCAGCGAGGAGGCTCTGCGCTCGGTTCCGGCAAGCTTGCGGGAAGGCAGCCTGGCCCTGGGAGCGACAAAATGGAAGACGATTTACAAAAACGTCCTGCCGTATTCGATGTCAGGTATGCTGACAGGGGCTATCCTGGGAATCGGCAGGGCGGCAGGGGAAACAGCGCCGATCCTGCTCACTGTAGCGGCCTTTTTCCTGCCGAGGCTGCCGAGGTCTGTATTCGACCAGGTAATGGCCCTGCCCTATCACCTTTACGTCCTGGCGACCCAGCACCCGGAGGTGGCCAAAGTGAGACCGATGCAATATGGCACCGCCCTGGTCCTGCTGATCTTAGTGCTGGGGGTCAATATTGGGGCAATCATCTTGCGCAACCATTTCAGGAAGAAGTACCGATGGTAGAAAACGGGCCACAAGTCTCTGATCAGGAGAAAATTAAAGTCAGCGACCTGGACTTTTTTTACGGTAATACCCAGGTTCTTTTCAATGTTTCCATGTCCATTCCGGCGCGGAAAGTCACCGCTCTTATCGGCCCTTCCGGCTGCGGCAAGTCCACTTTCCTGCGCACACTGAACAGGATGAACGACATTATTGATGGTGTGCGCCTGGAGGGAAAAGTTCTAATAGACGGGCAGGATATCTACCTTAATGGAACCGATGTCGTGGCTCTGCGTAAAAAGGTGGGGATGGTATTTCAGAAATCGAATCCTTTCCCCAAATCGGTTTTTGAAAATGTGGCCTATGGCCCGCGAATTCACGGGATCAACTCCCGGGATGAACTCGTGGAAATTGTGGAAAGAAGTCTGGTGCGGGCCGGTTTGTGGAATGAGGTCAAGCACCGTCTGGCCGAAAACGCCCTGGAGCTTTCGGGGGGGCAGCAGCAGCGTCTCTGTATCGCCCGCGCCCTGGCAGTGGATCCCGAGATACTTTTAATGGATGAGCCGGCCTCGGCGCTGGACCCGCGCTCAACTACCAGGATCGAGGATCTGATCGATGAGCTGTGCCGGGAATATACAATTGTCATTGTGACACACAACATGCAGCAGGCGGCCCGGGTATCGCATTTCACAGCCTTTTTCTACGAGGGGCGACTGGTGGAATTCGGACCCACAAAGCAGCTTTTTACCAGGCCGCATGAAAAAAGGACTGAAGACTACATTACCGGGAAATTCGGTTAAACTAGAGAGGTGAACCATGTCCCTTCATTTTCAGCGGGAAATCGAGAAGCTGAAACGGAAGCTCCTTTCGCTCAGCACGCTCGTGGAAGAAAACGTTTATCGCGCCGTAAAAGCAGTAGTCGAAAAAAACTCTGCTCTGGCCCAGAAGGCCATTGATGCCGACTTCGAGATCGACCATCTGGAAGTGGATGTTGAGGAGGATTGTCTGAAAATCCTGGCTCTTTACCAGCCGGTGGCAGTCGACCTGCGGTTTATTGTGGCCGTATTGAAAATGAACAACGATCTGGAGCGGATCGGCGACGAGGCGGTTAACGTGGCAGAGCGAGCGGTTTACCTGGCCACGAGTGGTAATGTCGGCATTCCTTTCGATTTACAGGGAATGGCTGAAAAGGCCCAGGCGATGTTAAAAAACAGCCTGGATGCCCTGGTAAACCGGGATACTTCCCTGGCCAGGAAGGTTTGCGCTGCGGATGACGAAGTGGATGACATAAACCGGCAGATGTATGACAAGGTCAAGGAAAGGATCGCCGGCGGCAAGGGAGATATCAATGCGTTTCTCCACCTGCTGTCCATCTCCCGCCACGTGGAGCGGATCGCCGATCTGGCCACCAATATCGCCGAAGACGTGATTTACATGGTCGAAGGCGTGATAGTCAGGCACCGGATAGAGGACTATACAGAGCAAAGTAAGTGAAAAATAATTAAAGAAATTAAACCTTTGAAAGAGGGGACTATCGACCCATTTTAATGCGTTTACGGCGAATTTTTTCTGCCCCGATTCGATTGTTACTGACCAACCCTGTGTGAAAGGACAAGACCATGTTCTTTTCCGACAACCAGAGCCTGCCCGGTCAAAAATCTCGCTCTTTAAACCTTTACCTGATCCTCTCCCTTTTTCTGGTTACCGCAACAGAACTCAGGGCCGCTGAGAAACTTCTTTTCCGGGTAAAAGCGGAGTTCGATATCAAGGTGCCGATGCGCGACGGCACTCTTTTGTCCACGGATGTCTACCGGCCCGACACCAGCGGCGCCTTTCCGGTGCTTTTGATGCGCACGCCCTACAACAATTTCGACCCCGGGACAGGCTACTATTTCGCCGAGCGCGGCTACACGGTGGTGCTCCAGGATGTCCGGGGCAAATATGACAGCGAGGGCTCTTTTTACCCCCTGTCAAATGAAGCCGCGGATGGTTATGACACCCAGACCTGGTGCGGTACCAGAGCCTGGTCCAATGGCAAGGTCGGTACTTTCGGCGGCAGTTATGTTGGGGCCACTCAGTGGCTGCCTGCGAGTCTGGCTAACGAGCACCTGGTGTGCATGTTTCCCACAGTAGCCGCCAGCAACTACTACCAGCACTGGATGTACGACGGCGGGGTGTTCGCCCTGAGCTTCAATACCATGTGGGGGGCGCTGAGTGTCTCGGCCAGGGTGGGCCAGGACATGGACGCCCAACCGATCGACTGGCCGAGCTGCTTCCGCACCCTGCCGGTAGGTGATATCCCGGATGTTTTGGGGCGCAATGTGCCCTGGTTTGCTGAATGGCTGAACCACCCGCTTTACGATGACTACTGGAAGGCCTGGAATGTCTCCGAAAAATACGAAAAGATAAAAGTACCGGCCTTCAACCTGGGGGGCTGGTACGATGTGTTTATCAAGGGTACACTCGAGAATTTCACCGGGATGCGCCGGCGCGGGGCCACTCAAAGCTCACGTGAAGGAGCGCGGCTGGTGGTGGGGCCCTGGTTTCACACCTCGTCCTCGCGCACCCAACTGGGACAGATCGATTTCGGACCCCAGGCCGGGCTTGACGAGCGGGAACTCCATCTCAGGTGGTTCGATTACTGGCTGAAAGGGGAGCAGAACGGCCTGGATAAAGAGGCGCCGGTAAAGCTGTTTTTCATGGGTGAAAATATCTGGCACGAGTTCGATTCCTGGCCGCCCGCGGGCACTGAGACCCGGGAGTTCTATTTCCACTCCCAGGGTCAAGCCAACAGCCTGGCCGGTAACGGCACTCTCGACACCAGCCCGCCCCGAAAAAAAGAACCTCCCGACAGTTACAGTTACGATCCAGCCGACCCGGTGCCGAGCTTAGGCGGCAACGACTGCTGCCGCGAGACGATCAATCCCCAGGGCCCTTACGACCAGCGGGCGATCGAGCGCAGGGATGATGTGCTTGTCTATACCAGCCGGCCCTTGAGCGAATCCCTGAGAGTGATCGGAGAACTCGAGCTGAAACTCTGGGCCGCCTCGAGCGCTGTGAACACCGATTTCACGGCCAAGCTGGTGGATGTCCACCCGGATGGGCGCGCTTTCAATATCAGCTCGGGAATCCTCCGCGCCCCGTTCAAGGATGGATTTGACCGCTGGTCCGAGCTTGCGCCGGGTAAGCCGTATGAGCTCACGATCACCCTGCGGCCCACGGCCAATGTCTTTCTTGCCGGCCACAGGATCAGGGTCGAGATCTCAAGCAGCGATTTCCCGCGTTTCGCCCGCAACCTCAACACTCCGGGCGCGAATATCTCCGAAAAAACCGGGATGGCAATAGCCCGCCAGCAGGTGTTCCATGACCCCAGGCAGCTCTCGCGCATCCTGCTGCCGGTCCTGAAATAAGTTACCTGAAACGTTAGATTAAAATCCTGAAAGGGGCTGTCTCAAAAACAGAGACAGCCCCTTTCATTTTTTCCCTGAATGCGGTTGGCAAGCTGACAATCAATATATGATTATACATCAGCGGTCAGAACGCAGGTTTCCCGGGGATGACCTCGAAAACTAGCAGGTCTTCCCTATTCCAGCGGCCCTGTACGATTGACAATCCCGAGGCATCGGCTGCTGTGCTCAGGCCCTCGTAAGTCTGCCCGGTCCACGGCCCATGGGTGATCTCGCCCACCAGGTTCGGGCCGATTACCGGAGCCCCGATATGCCGCGCGGCTTTCTGCACGGTCTTGACCAGCTCGAAACCATGTTCCGGCCATTTCTCCCGCGGGGCTGCCCAGCCGTAAGGAATGTATACCAGCTCGGGCCTTTGGCGGGCCATAGCATCGAGAAGCTCTTCCTTGAAACTGTCCGCGCAGATCAGGAGGCCCACCCTGCCCAGTGGAGTATCGACAGCCTTGATATCAGAGATCTCACCCGGAGTATAAGGAGGATCCATCAGCCATGAAAGGAGGTTAATCTTACGGTGTTTCAAGACTATTTTCCCTTCCGGGTCAATCAAGACTGCGGTGTCGTAGAGCCTTCCATCCGCCTTTTCACATAAACCGATACCGATCCAGATATTATTCTCCCGGGCCAGATCGGAAACCCTTCTGGAAAAAGGCCCGGGGACCGGCCCGGCCAGGTTGTGGGCCTCAGGGTTGACCCAGCCCAGATCGACTGTCTCCGGGAAAAAAACCGCTCTCACTCCCTCCTCTCTGGCTTTCAGCACCAGGTTCCTGATACGGCCGAAATTACCCTCCAGATCGGAATCAGCGCAGGCTATCTGGGCCAGAGCCACTTTGATCTTTTCCATGGCAAATACTCTCTCGCTGAATGTCAGCCCGATTAAAAAAAACAAAAGCGCCATTGGGCAACAAATATAAAAGCAAGAACGAAAACGCGGGATTTTTAATGCTCTCAAACTGATCATTCCGACTGTTCTCCAGGACAGGTTGACTTTAGAAAAGAAATCATGAATATCCAACGTGCCGGCTTATTTTCCGGACAGTAATTCAGAACCAGGAGCGAATCTGCCGCTGCCTGCAATGTAATCTTGGCTCTCTCAGCCCGTAAATCAAGCAATTATTCTTCCGGGAATCCTGCTCATTTACCGGTTCAATAACAGCAAAACCACCTGACAACATTTAACCACTTGCCAGCCACGGACCCAGTCGACTCAGGAAATTTATTTACCCCCGGATTTAAAAATATATATTAAAAAAGATATTTCTTAAAGCGGAAAGGCATTGATAAACAAGTAACCGTAAGGGTTTGTACCAGGAGCAGACTGTCTTTCAGATTATAACGACCTGTTCCGGACAGCAACTGTTAAACGTCCCAAACGAAAGGACCATTGACATGAAACCCCGATTCCTGTTAGCTGCCGTACCCCTTGCGGCAGCGCTTCTCGCTTTCTCAGGCCCGGGCCGCACCCGCCGGGTACCGGATACACTCGATCTGCGCAGTCATGCCAGGGCCTCGGTGAATTTCCTCACCTGTCAGCCTGAACCTGAGCAAGGGATGCTGCCGTATTTCTGGACATTTTTCGGTGACGGCCCGGCTGAACTGAGGCACAATCACTGGGATTATTGCGAGAACCCCGGCCGTTTCCTGTACGGCCTGGCTGCGGCCAGGCAGATCGCGGGCTGCCTGGAGGGAACCAAGGAGGAGAGGGACTTCGAGAAGTCTATTTATTCGACAATGACCGGAGGCAACGGGTTATGCTGGAGACCGGGCTACAGCCCTTTTATTCGCAGCACAGGCAAGCCAGAGATGAACCTGTGGGACAACCGGAGTGATTTCATGGGGCTTCTGAGTTTGTATATGGTTTACCAGGAGCCGGAGGTGAAAGAAATGCTCGAGGGCATGCTGGACGGTCTGGAAAGCCTGGCTATCAGGAAAGACAAATATGTATATTTCGAGCGGGAGGACATTCTCCCGGACCATGCGGCAAACCCGGGCCACAAGCCGCGGGTCGGCCAGCACTCGGGCGGCTGGATCACGCCCCTGATCAAGTATTACCAGGTCACAGGGAGTAAAAGGGCCTACGAAATGGCTGTGGGCCTGGCCAATTTCATTGTCGACTTTCACAAGACATCGCTCAAGCCCGGGGCAGTGCTCGGCATCTCCAATGTCCACGGGGCCTTGTTCACTTTGGCCGGGGTAATCCGCACAGCCGCTCTCACCGGGAACCAGGAGCACTTGAAATGGGCTGAGCAACTCGTGCGTCATGCCTCGACCAAACTCGCTTCTGAGTACGGGTGGGTCATGGAGATGGAGCTGCGCGAGTGGATGAAGCCGGAGCACTCAAAGTCCTGCGAATCCTGCGCAGTGGTTGATATGATCCAGTGCGCCCTGCTCCTTGCTCAAGCCGGTTATCCGCAGTACTGGGACCTGGTGGAGCGCTACGTGAGAAACTATTTCACCGAGGCCCAGGTCCTGGATAGGGACTGGATGGGATCCAGCGGCACGCGCGAGGACAACCTGGCCTCTTCATTCAGGGATGTTCCCCAAAGGATAAAGGGATGTTTTATCGGCTGGGGCGCCCCTAATGACCTGGTGGACTCGACAGCCAGGGTTCCCAATGCGATCCAGAACTGTTGCGGCCCCCACGGGGCCTGGGGGCTGTTCCTGATCTGGCACCGGATAATCACAGAGGACAAAAGCGGCGTGCGGGTGAACCTCTCGCTCAACAAGGAGAGTCCCTGGTGCCGGGTGGACAGCTACCGCCCTTACAGCGGGAGGGTGGATGTAATCATGTATTACGCCAGGCTGCTTTTTGTCCGGGTGCCGGGCTTCGCAGACCGGGAAAGTGTCCGCTGCCTGGTGAATAACCGACCGGTAAACACTGCGTGGGAAGGGGATTATGTTTCATTCCCGGAAATCAAGGCCGGTGAAACAGCCACTGTGGAATATCCCATGACTCACGAGTTCCGTACAGAAAACCTGGACGGCACCGAATACAGGGTGGAATGGAAAGGCCAGACAGTCCTGAGTCTAGACCCGCCCGGCAGGATCGCCCCTCTCTTCCAGAGGGAGCACTTCCGAAACACTGAGGCGCCCATGAAAACCGAGTCTGATCCAGTGTTCAGGGAGGAGATAGACCGCGCCCTGAACGAAATCGACTGGTGAGGGGCCTGAACTGGCTTTCCAGGATATGTTATAGAGCCATGCGAGACGCGACTCTCTTTTTCCTGTTTTGACCAATAGAATCCTTGATATTCAAGTAAAAAGACTGGTTTATTGTTAATGACGATAATCAGTCTCCCGATTGAAGCCATAAGTGACGAAGACCGGAGTCCAAAAGCAACGAATCAGACTAAAGTAGCATCTATTGACTTTAGTTTAAAGAATATCGGATTATTGCTTTATTCAGGGTAAAAACGGATGAACGCTTCAATATGTTGAATCAGGGGTATATCGCTATTTACAATATTGACAAAGGGTTCCATTACTTAATGACTTTTAGTCAAGTTGCAGGCACACATTATGCCAAGATATGCGCAACCGGCCGCTCAACAGCCCGGAGGAGGCAAGCTGCCTTTCCACGGCGTCATAGTTCTGAAGATACACGATCATCAGGCACAGAAAAAACCGCTGGCGGGGTCGAAAACACCATAATCGGTTGAAATGCGGCAACAGCCATGGCTGCCGTTTTTCAACAGAAATGGAGAATTTTACAATTGTGCAATTTGTACCTGAGTCATGGTAAGTACCGGATAAACCAACCTTTTCCCGCTAAGGGTCTCAAAATGAAAAAATTGTATTTTCTTCTCATAGTGGCGTATTGCATACTGGCTGCCCTGGCCCAGGTCTCATGGGCTACTTCCGGAGCAGATGTAGATCTTAAACTCCGACTGGAAAAAGGGAAAACTTACAATCTCCGCACAGTTAATGACACTAAAATGACACTGTCCTTGATGGGACAAGAGATGAAGATCAATCAGAAAATGGGCTATGATATAACTTACGAGGTTCAGGCAGTGGACGACCAGGGAAATGCTGCAATTAAGGCGGCCTTCCACTCAATCAATATGGAATTGGAAATAGGAGAGGTATCGGGCAAGATAGAGTATAATTCGGTCAGCCCGGCTGAAGCTGAAACCCCTGCAGCTAATGGCCCAAGCTGCAGGATGGTTCTTTCCAAAACAGGCAAGGTCAGAGAAGTGGAGGGAATGAAAGAGGTAAAGACTCGCATGATGGAGGTTCTCGAATCGTCTGGGGAACAGGAAACAATAAAAGAGATGATGAGAATGCGGTTTGAAGAGATGTTCAGCGACCAAAAGATAGTACAAATGATGGGTGGGGTTTTCGGAATGTTCCCGGACCAGCCTGTAGGGGTGGGTGATTCCTGGTCAACGACCGGCATCACTTTAAAAGATATGCTCAAGACGGAAATGCGTTTCAGTGGCGGGGCTGGTGATCTGGATATTAAAGACATGCCCATAGCGGAAGAACACAACTGGACTTTGAAAGAACGCAGGGACGGAGTCGCGGTTCTGGCGGTCGTGTCTGTAGCCAAGCCCAAACCGGAGGCCGGGGCTACGGAAATGGAGCAGTCGAAGCCCACATTAGATCTGGCAGGCGAACAGAGCGGCAAACTAGAACTTGAAGAGTCAACAGGCTGGATAGTCAGTGGCCGGATGGTTTACCGTTTTTTAGGGGAGCAGAAAATCGAAGACAGTCCGATGGGGAGTATTGTTATACCGCTGAAAGCGGAGGTCACTACAATCTACGGGCCTTTTTAAGTCGGCGCGCCAATGGCCGGGAACGGTACCTTGCGGCAGCACACGGAAATACCCCGCTCTGAAAAGCACGCTTACACTGTGGCTGTAAATGACACATTAGTGGTTATCGAGTCAGTCACTATGGAGGTGAAAAACGCCGGGCGCTGAGCCAGATCCGGCTCCGGTTACCGGGAAGCCGGGTCTCGATCTATCTGGTATCATGTCCCGGGAGTAAATTCAAAAAGATCAGACGCTTTTTCAAATTTTTAACCGGCGGATGCCGCAAACCCCTTTCTCTTTTCAAGACTGATTGCCTGGGATTAAATATAATCAGCCAGGCTGACAGGGATATTCAGAGGTTCCAGATGCGTAAAATCATTTTACTCTTTCTCGCCTTTCTGACTCTCTGCTCTTTTTCGAGTCCTGCTCTCTCCCGGACCTCAAGCAAAGTAAGCGCCGCTTACAGAGGGGATATCAACGAAGACGGCCGGATCAATATCTTTGACCTTTTACTGTTATTGCGGATTCTCTCTTCCAAGGAACCGGAATCGGACAGGCAGCGCCGGATCGCCAATGTGGACAACTCAGCCGACAGCCGGGTGAATGTGTTCGACCTGCTGGGGATGCTGAAACTGCTCTCCGGAGCCGAAAAGCCGCAGACGATTGTTTTTTCCTCTTCGGTTGCCGAAACATGGGCTGTGGGCGATGGGGAGAAGGTGTTTCGAGGCGATCTCAACCACCGGTCAAAAAGCTCGAACAGTATCTGGGACGGCAGCACGATCAGGCTCAAGGGGCTGTACAACGAGGTCCTGGCTTTCCAGGTGATCGTTGTCGCGGACTCCTCCGGCGCCGCGGGTGTGGAGGTTTCTGTCGATCCGCTGACTCACAGCTCATCAGGCAAGGCAATCAGCGCCTATGGAACAGCGGCCTATGGCTCCGGGGGCGGAATCGAGCTTTTCAGTGAGCATTATATCCAGGTAGTGCGGCCTACCAGCCCTTTGTGGTTTTACGGTTCTGAGGCCTCTGCGCCGGAGCGCATGACCGGCTGGATACCGGATCCCCTGATAACCCCGGACGCCCTGCCTGGCCAGGGCGGGTTCCCGCTCGATATCCCTCCCGGCCAGGTTCAGGGTTTCTGGGTCGACCTGTACCTGCCCAGAGACAGGAGCTATCCCGCCGGGGCGTACAAAGGAATGGTCAGAGTACTGGAACAGGGGTGGGAAGTGGACTCGATACCCCTGGAACTTACCCTTCTGCCCCATTATCTCCCGGATGAGAACCACTCCAATGTCTGGCTCTATCACGACAGTGCGGAACCTTATTATCCGGATTTAAGCCCTGCACAGATAGAGTCGATGCTCAAACACGAGGCCCACAGGCACAGGATCGACCTGGTCGGCGGTTTCAGGCCGCACTACTCGCGGTTCGAGAAGGCAATGCTGGACTCTTACAAGCCGTACCTCGACGGGAGCGCATTCACCTCCACTGCGGGCTACGAGGGACCAGGCCAGGGGGAGGGCGAGTATATCTTCCCGGTCGGGATGTACGGCAGCACGGTCATGGAAGACTCGGAGAGCGATGTGCGCCAGCAGTCCGATCTCTGGGTGAACTGGTTCGAGGCCAATGCTCCGAATGCGCGTTTTTTCTGGTACCTGATCGACGAGCCGGGAACTGACATGTTCAACTGGATCAGGGAGCGCTCGGGATGGGTCCATAATAATCCGGGGCCCGGGAAGCGCCTGCCGGTTTTTATCACCCGCGAGTATACCCTGCTTCTTTCCGAGGAGATAGATATCTGGGCCGGAGGCCAGGGAGTATACACCAACATGCTGTCTTATCTCAGAAACAAGGGCCGGGACCACTGGTTTTATAACGGGTTCCGCCCCCGCTGGGGCTCAACCATTCTGGAAGCCGAGGCGGTTGATTTGCGCATGAACGCCTGGGCCAAGTACCTTTATGATGTCAACACCTGGTTTATCTGGCACGGTACCCATTGGCGCCACAATCACCAGGGCCCCAGGGCTGGTCAGCCCCAGCAGGTATTTACCGATCCGGTGACCTTTATCAGCGGACCCAACTCTTTCGGCAACGGGGACGGGATAGTGTTCTATCCGGGGCATGACCCGTTTTTCCCGCAAGAAGACCGCGGCGTAAACCGTCTGCTGGGCTCGATCAAGCTCAAGAACATCCGCCGGGGACAGCAGGATTACGAGATCATGTGGCTGGCCGAGCAGAAAGCGGGCCGCGACGAGGTGCTCAAAATAGTCCGTTCCGTGGTGCCGAAGGCATTCAATGATGTAGATAAAAAAGCCGCAGTCCCCTGGTCCCAGCGCGGGGATGACTACGACCAGGCAAGGGCCAGGCTTTTAGACCTTTTAGAATAGCAGTTGGAATATTTATTCAGAGAGCAATCCAGGTTTACTTATATCCCCGGGCCCTTGCTTCTGTAAGTATGGCCCCGGTTGCGCTGGCTCCCACTCTCGTGACACCGAGCTTCTTCACCCTCAACAAGTCGTCCAGTGTCCGGACCCCACCGGCTGCTTTTATCTGGATACCGGGCACGCAGTGCGCTCTCATCAATTTCAAATCGTGGTCCGTGGCCCCCTGATATGCATACATCCCGCCCTCTTGCTTCACGAATCCATATCCAGTGGAAGTCTTGACAAAGGCCACCGAATGCAGGCTGCACAACTCACAAAGCTTGATTTTATATGCGTCATTATCGAGGTAATCATTTTCGAAAATCACTTTCAAGACGGCCTTTCTTTTTATAGCCACGTCATTTAAAGACCGGATTTCCTGGGAGACATAGTCCCAGTCCCTGCTCAGCACTTTTCCGATATTCAGGACAATATCAAGCTCGCTTGCTCCGTCATCGCAGCCCAGCTCGGCCTCCCTGACCTTGATTTCAATCCTGCTGTTCCCGTGCGGAAAACCGACCACGGTTCCCACAGCCACCTCCGAACCCTCCAGAATTCCCCTGGCCAGAGGAACGGCGTAGGGTTTTATGGACACAGATGCCAGGTTATTTTTCCCGGCGAACTCGCATCCTTCTCTGAGCTCTTGATCCGTAAGGGCGGGATGGAGCAATGAATGATCGATCATTTTCGCTATTGCATTTAAGCTTTCCGGCATGATCATCCCCCTTTTTATAGCAGTTCAGGCAGTTATCGACCTTTCAATATAATAGAAAGCAAGCCTGGAAGCTATTCAGCGGAAAAGATAAGGTAATTAACCGAAGCGAATAACTTATCATCCTCAAAACTTTAAGAAACTTTTCCAGATTTGGCTGCAGCAGATACCGCCCGGTCGCCTCTCCCTCTTCCTTCACTAAAGATACTCGCCGATCGGGTTATATTTTTCTTCCAAAAGACCCGGATGATGTTTAAATAAATATTGTCTCGATTCAATCGAAAGTTTTTGGAAAAATATTTCAAGCAAAATCCCATGTCCAATCAAAATTTATTTTGCCGGGAAAGGAAGCGCCATGTTACGCAGGGACTTTCTAAAATCTTCCGGGATATTCGGCATCGGGGGAGTGATAGCTGGCAGGGGAAACAATTTTCCCGCCGGTAAAGACCAAGAAGCCTCAGGAATTCCCAGGGGTGGACCCAGGGGAGCATTGAAAAAAACAATCGAGGCCGATGTGGTTGTCGTAGGGGGTGGAATGAGCGGTGTTTGCGCCGCCCTGGCCGCGGCCCGGAACGGGGCCTCCACCCTGCTTGTCCAGGACAGGCCGGTACTGGGGGGCAACTCTTCCAGCGAGGTCAGGATGCACATTTGCGGGGCTGAAAGCTCGGGTATACCGGACTCAAGAGAGAGCGGAATAATCGAGGAGCTGCGGCTTGAAAACCAGGTGAGGAATATTCAGCGCTCGGCCTCGATGTGGGATCTGATCCTCTGGGAAAAAGTCAACTCTCAGCCGGGCCTGACCATGCTCCTGAACACCGTGATGACCGGCTGCCGGACAGAAAATGACCTTATCCGCCAGATCGACTGTTATGCGTTCCGCACGGAGACAGCTTACACTGTCCAGGGGAAGGTGTTCGTGGACTGTACGGGTGACGGTACACTGGGTTACCTGGCCGGAAACCCCTTCCGTCACGGGCGGGAGGCAAAAGCTGAATTCGGGGAGTCCCTGGCGCCTGAAAAGGAAGAGCCTTATACCCTGGGCTCCTCCCTGCTCTTTCAGGCGCGCAACATGGGCCGGCCCATGCCTTTCACTCCTCCGGAGTGGGCCTACAGTTATCCCACAGACAGCGACCTGGCGCGCAGCCACGACGGCCTGGAATACGGCTACTGGTGGATCGAGTGGGGCGGGATGCTGGACACTATAGCCGATGACGGCAGGATAAGGGAAGAACTCCTGAAAATATTGTTCGGCGTGTGGGACCATCTCAAGAACCGGGGAGACCATGGAGCCGAGAACTGGGCTTTGGAGTGGTTCGGCTTTCTGCCGGCGCGCCGTGAGAGCCGAAGGTTGATCGGTCAATACATCTTGCGCCAGGACGACCTGACCTCCGGGAGAATTTTCGAGGATGAGGTGGCTTACGGAGGCTGGCCGATCGACCATCACCATCCCATGGGTTTCGATTATAAAAATGAGGATGACTTCTTCTTTCAGCACAGGCTCGAAAAACTGTACTCAATCCCTCTCAGTGCGCTTTATTCTGTTACGCTGAAAAACCTTTTTTTCAATGGAAGATCTCTGAGCGCCAGCCACGTGGCATTCTGTTCTACGCGGGTAATGGCCACCTGCTCGGTTATCGGCCAGGGGGCGGGCACCGCGGCGGCCTATTGCGCTGCCAAGAACCTGACACCCGGGATGTTATCAGGTGAAGATATAGAGGTTATCAAGCAGAATATCCTGAAACAGGACGGCTACCTTCTGGGAACTCCAAACCGCGACCCGGAGGATTTCGCCCGCACGGCCAGGGTATCCTCAGGCAGCGCCCGGAAAGGCTATGAGGCACAGAATGTCACGGATGGAGTGGCCAGGCCGGTGGAAAACAAGTCCCACCAGTGGCGTTCGACCTCGCTTGAGCTGTCGGACGCCCGGCTTGAGCTCGATTTCGGCAGGATGAGATCACTCAGGGAACTGCACCTGACTTTCGACACCAACCTCTCGCGCCACATGACACTGACCCACCAGGACAGCTACCACGCCCGGATGATCGAGGGGCCGCAGCCCGAGACTGTCAGGGACTACCGGATCGAGGCCTTTGACAGCGGGAGCTGGAATACTGTGGCAGCAGTCAGCGGAAACTACCAGCGTAAAAAGGTTCATCTGTTCAAAGACCTGCGCTGCCGGAAAATCAGGGTCCAGGTCGAGGCTGCAAACGGCGTACCGGAGGCGCGGGTTCTCGAGCTGCGCTGTTACGGATAACAGGTATGTCCAGCGAGCGGCGAGAGACAATCCGGATCTGTATAAGCCCAAAACCTCTCTCCGGTAATGTCCTGTCAGGGAGGAAAATCAATGGCAGGTTTAAAACAGCGGGGCTGAAAGATGGAATCACAAGCTGGAACTAATCGAGCTTGAGGTGTTTATCTATTTTCCTGAGCAGGTCATCGTAGTTGATCGGTTTGATTACATAATCAATGGCCCCTGCCTCGATAGCCTTTTTGAAAGACTCCTCTTTGGATTCCACAGTCACCATGATTATCGGTACTTTTTTCAAGGACTCGATTTCCCGGAGTTTCTTGCATGTCTCGACACCGTCCATGCCCGGCATCCGCACATCGAGAAGAATCAAATCCGGCAGGACTTCCCGGGCCAGCTCCAGGCCTTGCTGGCCGCTTTCGGCATCGTAAATTTTCATCCCCAGAAAATTTAGTTTGGTTTCCAGGGTCTTGCGCATGAACTTGCTGTCGTCAATAATGAGCAGTTTCATCTGAATCTAAACCATTATTTTATTTGGCTGGGGAGAAGAAACACAAGACGAAAATAAAATGATTTCCGGGATTTATCAAAAGAAAATAATAACTGTTTCCTGCCCGAGTCAGGAGATACTTTTCATCAGGCAAGAATCATCATCAAGGAGAGCGTCAAGAATGCCGGCTGATTTATGAATCCTGGTCCAGGACAACCCCAGGCGCGAAAAAAAAGCAGCCATATTACAGGCCCTTAAGGGCCTGACATCGACAAAAGTTTTGTCGATGAGGAGTAAGAAGGCGTAGTGCGCTCCGGAGTTACGGCATGAAATAAAAAGTACGGTATATAAATCTGATTTCTTGACATACAGGCAGCGAAAAGATAGTGTTAAAGTGACTGGGAGATTATCATCTCAAACAGTAGCCTAAAAATGTCCAGCTTTGCTTTTACTTAATCGAAAAAGGAGGCTGAACGTTATAACGGTGAACCAAACGCAAAAATCTTTCGACTAATGGGAGGCTACAAGCCTGGCGCACATTCGCATCCTGGAAGCATCAAAACGAAAAGATTTAATAAAAATGGAGGACCGAAATGAAGTCTTCACAAATTCTTTTATTGATTTCGGTTTGTGCGCTGTTTGCCTGCACTGCCGGTGAAAAAAAGAACGAGATCGAAGGAGTATGGGAGTTGGTCTCAGCGAAATACACTACACCGGATACGACATTCGAACGCACGCAAGCCGACTGGACCGCGATAAAAATCATCACCAGTTCCCATTTCGCAACTGTCGGCCAGAAGCCGGACCGCCCGAAGTTCGGCGGGGAAATAACCGATTCTGATTATATTAATGCTTACAATACCTTTTCCGCAAACGGAGGCACATACACGCTCGAAGGGGATACTTATACCGAACATTTGAGGTTCTTTTCGAATCCCAATCGTGTAAATGAATCAGCCTCGATTAAATACCAGTTCGATGGGGATCAGCTGATTCTTTCTACAGAGGCTGGTGATGTGATCTGGAGGGAAGTCTGGAGTAGGGTGAAATAAAAAGTGACGGACTATGGTTAATCTGGCAGTACAGGGTTACATGATAACCGGAACAGGTGTGGTTTTTTACCGCCAGGAACCGGTTCTGGCACCGGAGAACTCCCTGAGTCAAAAACTGGCAGAAGAACAACTGAAGGTGAATTCCGCTTTATTAGTTTCCGACAAAAAAAACGCGCCTCCCTCCTGGGGTACGCGTATTTTCCTATAATCATTATTGACCCGTGTTAATAAGCCCTGCTTTAAGCTTCTATTCCTTTTTCTCCCCTTCTCCTTTTTCAATCAGCGCATACGCCCGCTTTTTGATCTGGTCCAAGCGGAAGGCGGCGATGGTGTAAACCTGCTCGTCACCAGGCTTCCGGCAGTAAAAGAGGTTGTTCTCCAGCTCATTGCCCACCGAAACCTCGTAGGTTGTACTGTCTTTAAGCTCAACCCTCACGCTGAACGAGGGCGGATCAAGCCCGAGCGCCTGGGGCGCAAGGGTCGAGTCCACAAACCCGGAGGCGCGCAGCGTGCTCAAGGTCCCGATTATTTTCTTAATCTCAGCGGAATCACCCGGCGCACCAAGTTCGGGTTCGAGCATGACCCATACGCGGCTTGTATCCTTTTCGATGACAACTCTTTCATCGGGATGGATAAAACTAAGTTTCCAGGCCTGGCCTGGGCGGAAACTCATGAGGTTGTGGTCGCGCCACTGCTCGGGGTCAGTGCCGAGCATACCACCGAAAAATCCCTGCACCTTGAAAACCTGGTCTGAACTTTCACGGCGCATGAAAGTGTAGAAATCGCGCTCGTTGACCCTGCCCCTCTGTGCGGCCATTTGCTGGGACTCGAAACCGCCGAGCTTGCCGATCAGTATGTCATCGAGCGCCACATCGCCCTGGCCGTAAATGCGCACCCGCGTGCCGCCTGCACTATCCACCTTGTATTCCGCATGTTTCTCGGGGTTGTGGCTGACAATGTCCGCGGTATTGACCTTGTTGAAATTACTCAAAGCGCTGAGAACCTGTTCACTATCGGCTGGTTTTATACCTGCCGGAGTCTTGACCTGCCAGCCGGTGGTACCGTGCAGGATAATAATCTGCTCCTGGCCGCGGGAAATCTCAATCCGGTTTATCTTGTCCGGATTGAGGTCGACTTTTAATGAGATTTCGGGGTGCGGACGGCTTGTGTCGTGTCCGGTGAATCGGATCACAAGCCAGATTGCCAAAAGCACAATCAGTACGATTAAAGGTTTTGCGAGCCTATTCATAACTCTCTGCCAGGGTTGAAGTTTGAAATCTCTCCGGGAGGCTGGCGCACCCGGAACTCGGACTTAAAAAGAACGGGAGCGGATCATCTTGTCGCGCCGCTTGAGATAGAAGCGCATGGAACCGAAAAGAATCACTAAGATCGGGACACCCACAATGTTCAAAATGCGCAGGAAATTTTTCATTTCCGCGCTCAAGGCTTTAAGCGGCCGATCTGTTGTCGGCCTGGTGCGGATCGATATCAGCTTATCCCCGATAGTAAGATAATCGATTGCATTAAGGATGAACTCCAGGTTCCCCGGGTAGAGATACTGGTTCTGGAGGAAAGCGGAGCAGGGGATAACCATGATTTCGGTCTCGGCGGTGGATCTATCGATCGGTGTTTCGCCTTCCTTTGCCAGATCGGTGCGATTTCTGAAAGCGCTCGTAAACCAGCCGGTAGCCAGAATTGCCAGGGGAATCTCATTGCCTCCTCCCAGAGGCTGGAAGCGGGGCGGAGCAAAGCTCTGTGCGGCATCGGTGGTTCTGGCAAGCACTGAATAGGTCACCGTACTGTCCGTGTTTACCGGCGGCTCGAGAGAGCCGGACCAGGGCAGGGTGAGCTCAGAAAGCCTTGCCACCACGGGGTGCTCGCCGAAATACTTCTTGGTAATCCTGAGAAAGAACGGATTGGGCCGGTTGATAGTGAAAATCCCCTGGGAAACTCTTTCATTGGAATGAGATTTGTCATCCCGCACAATGTTCCCGCTCATGCGGAAACCATAGCTGGCAAGCATCTGGGACAAACCATGGTTGACCTGCCGCGGCACGCGGCGCTCATCCACTACCAGGTTGTCGATCAGGAAAATGATCCGGCCGCCGCGCATGATGAACTGATCCAGCGCAAATTTGACATCCTCCGGAATCGAATCTGTTGGTCCGGCCAGGACCAGGGTATTGATCTCCTCCGGCACCTTTTTGCCTTCACCCAGCTCCACCGGGTCGATCTCGTGGAGCTTGCGCACCTCCTGGGCAAAAAGCCGGTAGTCACCCATCAAATCATGGCTTGTGTTAGAGGTAATAAAGCCCAGATGTTTCGGCTGGGTGGCAGTAACCCGGTAAATGCGGCTCGTAAGCTCGTACTCCAGGTCCTGGGTGTTCTCCACCATGGGAATTACCTCGGTCTTCTCGCCATAGCTGATAGTGATACCGAGATAACCGTTAATCTGCTGGCGCTCATCTTTCTCGATTATGGTCATGGTTACCGGCATTACCCCGAGACCGGCGAGTTTCTGTTTCAGCTCCTCGTCTTCTCCGGGATCGATACGCTGGTAATTCACATTTCCGTGGGAGTAGATATTATACTCCTGGAGCATATCGTCCACCTCTTTGGGCAGCCGGGAGATCTGCACCGGAAGTTTCTTGGAAAAATAAGCCTTGACCGAGATCACATCATCCAGGTCTGAGAGGATCTGCTTGGTTGTCTGGCTGATGGAGTAAAGCTTGTTCTGGCTTAGGTCCAGCCGTCCGAAAAAGCGGTTAGCTAATGCATTGACAATCAGCACTATCGCAATAATAATCAACACATAGACAATATTTGAAACTTTATCGGTCGCTTTTTTACCATTCATAGTTCATCCCTTGAAACTGGTCCCTGGAAATTCAGACCCAGGTCCTGTTCTCTACGGTGTTAATATTAAGATAGATGAATACACCGATCACAGAGAGATAGTAAATAATATCCCGGGTATCGACTACTCCCCGGCCCAAGCTTTCGAAATGGGTGCCGAGACCGAGATAGTTGAAAACGGGTACGAAAATATCTGGGACGAGCATCAGGAAAAACCACTCGCCTACAATAAGCATGGCGGCGCTGATAGCGATAGCCAGAATGAAAGCCACGATCTGGTTCTCGCTCAGAGCCGAGGCAAACAGTCCGATTGCCAGATATGAAGCGCCCAGGAGGAGACATCCGAGGTAGCCGCAGATAACCATGCCCCAGTCGGGATCACCCAGGGCGCCCACCAACAGCGGCACATTGAAAGTGAGCGCGAGCATGACGAGCAGGAAGAGGAAGCTGGCGAGAAATTTTCCCAGCACCACCTCTTTTCCCTGGATCGGAAGGGTAAGGAGCACCTCCAGGGTACCCATCTTGCGTTCCTCGGCCCAGAGACGCATGGTTATCGAGGGCACCAGGAACATGAAAATAAAAGGCATCACACCGAAAAACGAGCCGATATCAGCCTGCCCGACCACGAAAAAGGCCCAGAGGTAGAGGAAATTGACCAGTAGCAGGAATGCCGTGATAAAGATATAGGCAATCGGTGAATCGAAATACGCTTTGAATTCTTTCCTGGCGATAGTAATGACGTTTTTCATCTTTTCTCTGCAGTCTGTTTACGGGTTAAAGGTTTACCGGTCCAAACTCGAATCTCAGGCGGTTGTCAGCTTGGCAAAGACCTGCTCGAGGCTCATCTTTTCGAGTTTCAGCTCGCGTAAGCTCCAGTTTTTCTCCACCACGAGCTTGAAAATCTTTTCTCTGATATCTCCGCCCTGGCTCTGGATTTCCAGGGAAAGCCAGGTTCCTTCATCCGCAGGTTCTCCCCCAATCTTGCGGAACTCTCCGACAAACTCTACAGCGCGCAGGGCCTTAAACACTTCTTCTTCCGGCCCTTTAACGCATACCTGGAGCACCTCTGTGCCCTGGGCTCTCTTAATCAGTTCATCAGTGGTGCCGCTGGCAATCAGCCGGCTGTCATTGATAATCAGGACCCTGCTGCAGGTGGCGCTGACTTCCGGCAGGATATGGGTAGAAAGGATTATCGTTTTCTCCCGGCCGATTTCCTTGATCAGCTGGCGGATCTCGATAATCTGATTGGGATCCAGCCCGCTTGTCGGCTCATCGAAAATAAGGATCTCGGGATCATGCACCATCGCCTGGGCCAGGCCGACCCGCTGTTTGTACCCTTTTGAGAGCTCTCCAATATCCTTGTGGAGAACATCTCCCAGTGCGGTGATCCCGATTATCTCCTTGATTCTCTTCATCCGGTGCGCTCCGGGAATCTGGCGCAGTTCGGCAATATAGCTCAGGTAGTCCACCACGTTCATCTCGGGATAAAGCGGGTTGTTTTCCGGCAGGTAGCCGATGCGCCGCCTGACCTCCAGCGGATTTTCGTGGATGTCGTATCCGGCCACATCCACAGTACCCGCAGTGGGCTTGAGATAACAGGTGATCACGCGCATGGTGGTTGTCTTTCCCGCTGCGTTTGGTCCGAGAAAGCCGACCACCTCGCCTTTCTGCACTTCAAAGGAAACCGAATCAACAGCCAGTGTCGGTCCGTAATACTTGGTCAGATTGTCTACTTTAATCATAGCCTTATGGGATTTAATATTTAAAAGGTTCAAGTCATGGACCGGCAGCGCCGGACCAAAAACGACACGAAATGGAACGGATAGCAAG
>Ga0307380_10002132_pt1 | contig 28302 bp, 21 predicted proteins | sample UN3MG_FD_202239 | JGI IMG/M metagenome (GOLD analysis project Ga0307380, IMG submission 202239) | Soil microbial communities from Risofladan, Vaasa, Finland - UN-3 | ecosystem: Environmental > Terrestrial > Soil > Coastal area > Acid sulfate soil | place: Finland: Risofladan, Vaasa | collected... | reverse complement strand
CCTCCGGCGAAATGGCAGCCATAGTGGGACCCTCAGGTTCCGGTAAGACGACCCTCATGAATCTCATCAGCTGCCTCGACTCGCCAACGGCTGGGAAGCTCTCGATAGCCGGCCAAGATGTGACCGGATTCGATGAGGCTAAATTGATAGGCATCCGCCGCAAGAACATAGGGTTCATCTTCCAGCGGCCCCATCTGATCCCTACCCTGACAGCGAGGGAAAACGTCGAGCTACCGATCATCTTCAGCAAGCAGAAGACCGATAGCGATGCCATCTCGTCGAAACTCAAGGCCGTTGGATTAATCGAAAGGGCTCATATCCAGGTCAGGATGCTCAGCGGAGGTGATATGCAGCGGGTGGCGATTGCGAGGGCGTTGGTTCTGAATCCGAGAGTACTGATAGCGGACGAGCCGACTGGCAGATTCTCCACCCAGGTGCGTGATACCATGACGGACCTCTTCAAAGAACTGGCCGCTTCCGGTCTTGCCGTATTCATCGCCACTCACGACCTCGATCTCGCCGAAAGCTGCGACCGGATGATTCACCTTCAGGACGGCCTGATCGTCCCAAAGGAGATGTCTAGCCTATACGCGTGAGGAGTGCTCGTCGGCGGTCAGTTATGGCCAGACAGATCATGACCTGCCTCCCCTTTCCTCCTTTTCGCTCTGATAACTCAGAGATGTCGCCCCTGCAGACGCCGGGCAGGTTCTAAACGCCCGTCAGTCAAGAGGGTATGAAGAGCTGCGGCAGGCATGTGCGTTCAGGATGCCTCGGTCAACTGGGCTTCTTAGCAAATGACCCACGCGATGCGTGAGATGGGCAGGTCGCCGCAGGTGGTGGAGCCGGCGACGGGGAAGCCAAAGCCCGTGAGAATCGCTGTGATGTCGGGCGCGGGCTGGTTCTTGGAGTAGCTGCCGTAGCCGCCGACGATCAGCCGATTAGAAAACCGCGTCAACGGCGTGGATGTCAAGCACCTACACAATTTGCTCGATTTATGAGTAATTAAGTCTGATTTTGCAATGAGGAGCGAGATATGCGATACTTTTTGAAACTTGCTCTAACAACTGGGGTACAATCGTTAAGATGAGTGAGGATGTGATTCGACAAAACAATCAAGGAGGTCTGAAGATGGGTCGTCGTATTTTTCCTCAAGCGAGAACCACTGCACTGGGCGCTGCTGTCCTCCTGGTTGCGTTGCTTCCTTTGATAGCTGCCGCCACGCCGACGATAACTATCGATACGGACGCTGAGACTTACGTCGCTGGCGACACGCTCGAGGCTAGCCTCTCGGCGCAGAATCATGAATATGGCGTGAACGTAGATGTTTACGTCGGGCTGATCCTGCCGGACAGCAGCATTTTAGTCTATGGTCAACGGGGATGGACGGACCAGTTCGAGCCTTTCATACCAAATATCTACATCCCATCACCATTCGATTTCGGGCCGATGACCATTCTCACGCTCGAGGTCCCGGACGGGATTCTGGGTGACTTCCGGTTCGCCGCAGGACTCACCTACGCCTCGACATCGGAGTTCATCGGCGAGATTAGTTTTGCACCATTTGGGATCGAGAGTACTCATCCAGCGCCAACGGCCTACATCGATGCCATATTGCCGAATCCAGCCACACAGGGCGAGGACGTCATTGAGTTTACGGGGCATGGCCTCGACATGGATGGCACGATTGAGGGATACGAGTGGAGTTCGGACATTGATGGCGTTCTCAGCACAGATGAGGACTTCTCTATGAGCGCGGATGACCTCTCGGTTGGAACGCACACTATTTCATACGAAGTTCAGGACAACGACGGTCAGTGGTCCGAGCCGGATACCGGCTCTCTAATAGTTCAGCAAGGCGGCCGTCATTACTTCGTTGATGCCATAGCGGGCAGCAACTCTGACCCCGGAACCGAGGCAGCTCCCTTCAAGACGATAACGCATGCGCTTGCACTAGTCGTGGGCTCCGAGGCGCGACCGGCAGTAATCCACGTGTCGGCGGGGAGATATGCCTCGGACAGCAATGGGGAGACGTTCCCGCTTAACACAAAAAGCTGGGTATCACTCCGGGGAGAGGACCGCGAGACCACCGTGCTTGATGCTGCGGCCGCGGCTGACCATGTCATCTTTTGCGAGGGCTCAAACAACCTGAGTATTGAGGGGTTTACGATAACGGGGGGCCATGCGGACGGATCGACCGAGGACAGCGACGACTGCGGCGGGGGGATTCTATGCCTTAGGAGCGCACCGAACATAAAAGGCAACGTGATTACCGGCAACTGGGCAGGTTACGACGGCGGTGGGATAGGCTGCCTTGAGGAGAGTTCGCCCACGATCGAAGACAACACCATCAGTGGCAACTCCGCCCTTGCCAGCGGCGGGGGGATTATCTGCAAACGAAACAGCTCACCCGACATCTCGTACAACACGATTGAAGATAACCATGCAGAGGACGCCGGGGGTGGCATCCGCTGTCTCACTTATAGTTCACCGACGATCTCATGCAACACAATCCTAAACAACTCCGCAGATGTATGGGACGGAGAAGGCGGGGGGATAGCTTGTGAAGACCACTGCTCCCCGAGGATTTCCAATAACGTAATTGCCGGAAACGAGGCTTACTCGGGAGGTGGGGTCTTCTCCCTCAATAGGTCTTCGCTAACGGTCTCCAACAACACGGTCGCGGACAACTCAGGAACTTATGGGGGTGGCATATTCTGTGCGGACAGTTCGCCCAAGATCACTGATTGCATATTTTGGGGTAATGGGATCGATCTCTGGAGCTGTTCTGCGAGTTATTCTTGCATAGAGGATGGGGATGAAGGAAAGGGAAACATCAGTGGCAATCCCCAGTTTGTGAGTGGCCCTCATGGCGATTATTATCTCAGCACGAAAAGCCCATGCATAAATACCGGTAGCAGGTCAGCCAAGGACGCAGGCCTCTCCGACCGGACAACGCAGACCGACGGCACGCCCGACTCGGGGACCGTAGATATGGGCTACCACTATCGGTTACCCTAAGATTCCCCCTAAACCGGCGTGCGGCCTGTTCGGCCACGCCTACGTGAGGGCAGTTGGCATCACCGCGTAAATGGCCAGTGCGATGGAAGTTCCTTTTCTGTTGCTCTGTCTTTTACCGCTATGTGATTCCCTGCTTCCGGGATGCCCCCTCGGTCACCCCAATAATCAGTTTGAGCAAAGCGAGCGGTATCCATTTGGGGCGCGGCGCCTGGCAGTGCCGGTTGGCCAATCGCAGCAATTCGATTCACACGGCCAAGGAACTCGCCCCGAAAATGGCCCCAGACAAGTAGACGGGCGCCTGAGACGTAACAGACTCCCGTAACTGATTCAGGTGATTCTAAGCCGGGGCCGGACACAAGTTGCGCCAGTCTCAGTCGAGGCTTTCCTGTGCTGCGCGAAGCTTGCGCAAATGATTCACCTCGACATTCACTCAAACGGGGATCGCTGAGCTCTATGGGGTCATATCCCCATACTTCTGGCTAACCTCCAGAAACACCTGTAAGGACTGCGCAAATGCTTCCAGGACACTCGGATCGAAATGCGCTGGCATTGTCCTTCCATCACCCTCAAGAATGATTCTCGCACTTTGTTCATGGGTAAGAGGCCCTTTGTAAGGCCTCTTGGACCTCAGCGCGTCATAGATGTCAGCCGCTGCGAATATCCTTGCAGCGACAGGGATATCTTCTCCCGCCAGACCGTTATAGCCGGTGCCATCATATTTCTCATGATGGAAATAGGCTATGTCTCGCGCCATCACCAGTTCTCCCCTGGTTATCTCCAGGTCGCCCACGACTGCATTTAGGGTATCGCCTCCCTTCTTGGCGTGCGTTCTCATGATCTCGAACTCATCGTTGGTTAGCCCACCGGGCTTCAGAAGCACAGAATCAGGGATGCCCACCTTCCCGATGTCGTGCAATACACTCACAGCATAAATGTTCTCAACGAAATCGGCGTCATGTCCCAAACACTCCCCAATCACTCTCGAGTACTCGCGGGTCCTTTCGAGGTGCGCCCCGGTCTCAGGGTCCCTTGATTCAGCCAATTTGGCCATAGCGAAAATCGTAGCATCCTTTGTCGCTGCGTATTCCTTGGCAAGAATAGCTATCGTCTTGTGATGTAACTGGTCCAGAAGGCAAATTGGCTTCAGAATATCGTTACTGTATCTCCCCCAAAGAACGCCGGCATACGCATCCTCGAAGTCGTGAAAGGCATCGAAGAATACGTTCGGGCGAACATCCGCAGCAGCCGTCTTCTTCCCAATTACGGAATTGGCGTTGAAATACGCCTCAAGATCGCCCCTAGAAATATGCTCTATGAAGGCATCCACCAGCATCTCAATGCCTTTCTTCAGAGGCGCGAATTTCGGAGAATCTCTGTCAGTCTGCTCCCGTACCCAGTTCTCTACGATCTCGCCTCGTCTCTCACGAAACAAGGAGCCAATCTCCTTCAGAAGCGCTATCCTGTCTTCTGCAAAAAGGTCCTTCCTACCCATTTACTCACCTCGATTTGTGTATGCGTGTATGTTAGTCTGTCATTGACCCGTGAGCTTCGCGCGCTCAGACGAGCTTGCCTCATTGTAACACAGATTCTATCATCCCGGTCTCCAAATGCAGTTTCAGCGCTCCACCCCAATAGTCAAGTTGGTCGGGATCGGGCGTTGACCCTGGATTGTGGGTAATGTTGGATTGATTCATGCCATGTGGTGTGCGAAAGATGCGCCGCACGCTACGATCTCCGACGCGCGATGAGCTGACGAGTCCCTCATCGCCCGGCGCAAGCGGTGGCGATGCAGACGGCTATCATTGTCCTGACCCCCGAATTCATTCGGGGGATCTGGGGCAACCCGACACCCCCTCTCTATCCTCTTCAGATGAGGATTTGGGGGAGGGCGAGGAGGTGCCTCGCATCCTCAGGCCACCCGACTGGAAGTCGGGTGTTAATATAATGAGAGCGATCTATATCACCGCGTTGAAACGCGGTCGAGCTGACCACGAAACTCTACCTACAATCCAGGGTCACACCCGGGATCGGGCGTTTTGCCGCTGCCACGCGCTTGAGATTCTCATGCGAGGCAACTATCTTGCTGATCGCTCTCTGAAGAGAGAGAAGACGTAAACGTTTACAGAGACATCCCTGCCGTGAGCCAGCCCATCAAATCAACTGGCGCCACCAACTATAACAACCTGGCGTATATAGCCATCGCCGAGCAATACTTCAGAGATTCCATACAGGTAATTCGGTATCGCCCCAAGGCCTATCTCAACGGTGTGATGAAATCCTGGCTAATCTACTTCACGCCTCATGGGCATTTTGCCACTCTGGAGGCGCCCCCGGCTCTTTCTTTGCTCAGCCGCATCTACGACACGTTCTTCTACGGCAGAATACCTTACGATATGTCCAAAACAGGAGTTCTGCCCTTTTGCCTTATGCCGGGCTATCACGTTTACCTACTTCTGTTTGTAGGTCTGCCGTTCTTACTCGCCTACGGGCTGATGCTATCTCTGAGCGGAAGGTCTGCCGGCGCTGCGCTCAGCCGCAACCGACGAATCGTGATCGTTTATATGTGCGTTACCATAGCCTTCGTAGCGGTCCCCGCAAACCTGCTAGAGCTGACGGAGAACAACCGGTATAGGTTCTCGACAGAACCGTTTTCGTTGGTATTGCTGGGCCTTTTCATCCAGCTCTTTCTAATACCCCGCCTGAGCCGAGCTCTGTCGAAAAGACGCCCGTCTGTGCCAGAAGACTCAGACCTCTGACAGAAACCGTCAGTTGCCCTGCATGCGCTTGATCATCTCTTGCATCTGCTCCATGTTCATCTCCTGCTTGCCCTGCTCGCCCTCCAGCTTGCTCGCATCAAACAAGTCATCGGACAGGCCCACGTTCGTCTTGATGCTCTTGGTGACTATCTTGGTCTGGGGCACGCCTCCGACGAACACCTGTTGCAGGAACGGCATGGTGAAATCACCATAGACCTTCCGGAAATCCGAAAAACGCATCTCGGCCGGCTTGTCCTGCATCTTCAGCTCACCCTTGAGCATCTGATAGTTGGCGGTATCTACCCATACCTTCGAGAAAGGCAGAGACCCAGAAGCCTCCGCACCGGTTTGATTCACATCGATCACGTAAGCCTCTCGACCATCGACTTTCTCCTTGCCGACCAGCCGAACTCTGTCCTTCAGCTTATCAGACCATTGAATGCGCGGCGTCGCGTCCTTCACCTCACTTGGCTTCAGACGCCTCTTGCCCACAAAGGGGCTCACCGTCCAGGTGTCCTTCCCGTCGAAGACCACAACGGTCGTCATCTTCGGCATCTGGCCACCACCAGCACTGCCCGAGGACGTCATCTCGACGCGATACTTATCCCCCTTCCACATTGATTTCATCGCCGAAGTAACCTCTTGCCCGCCCTGAACGATGATCATCTCCTGCTCGATCTGCCAGTCCTTGACAGACGACATGAACTTATCATGCCTGGCCGATACCCTCTTAAGAATCTCGGCGCCAGTAATGCTCATCGCGCAATCGCAAAGCGCAAAGCTCACCGCAAGGGCGACAACCAAGCTCACAACATAACGTCCTGTTGGTCTCATAGCACAGCTCCTTTCAAACTCAGTTGCAATTCAACAGCACCCACTATATCACATTTGATACATAAAAAGCAGGTTCGAAGGCCGCCCCAATAATCAGATTGATCGTTTCTGAAGTTGAGTTCTGAAGTTGGCTGGCAGATAGGCACGGGAGTTCATGTTGAAAGCCGAGTTGCTGCTTCTTTCAGCTAACGGGTGCGAACGAGGGGTGCAGACTGTAATCCCCGATAGGGGATACCGTGGGTAGCCGTGCGTGCAACGCAACGGGGAGGTTAGAAAGAGGGATTGTAGCGCTATTCGCACCGTCAGGCTACGCCTGCGGCTACCCATGGTCTGCCCTTCGGGCAGGAGCTTCTGCCCTCCATCCGCGAGGCAGCCCCAACGTTCCCCGCTCCAATCTGATTACTGGGGGCCCGTATATCGCCACTGCCGCTTTACAACCTAAGTGATAAGCATCGCGTCCCCGAAACTCAGGAATCGATAGCCGCTCTCGAGCGCCTCCGCATACGCCTCAAGAATCGCATCGCGCCCCGCGAATGCACTCACGAGCACGAGCAACGACGAGGCGGGCTGGTGGAAATTGGTGACCATCGCATCCACGATGCTGAACTCATAGCCCGGAACGATGTAAAGGTCAGTCTCGCCCTCGCAGGGCACAACCCTCTGCCCCTGTGCGATCGTCTCAAGCGCGCGAACGCAGCTGGTGCCAACAGCTATGACGCGCCGGCGCTCATCCCTCGCGCGGTTGATTGTGTCGGCCGCGAGCTCGCCCATATAAAAACGTTCCGCCGGCATCCTGTGGTCTTCGATGTTCTCCGTGCGGATCGGCCTGAACGACCCAAGCCCAGTGTGAACGGTGATCGACGTGAACTGGATGCCTAGGCTGCGCAGCTTGCGCATGTAGTCGTCCTCGAAATGAAGCCCCGCTGTGGGCGCCGCTACCGCTCCAGGATGCGCACAATAGACAGTTTGATAGAGCTCCTCGTCCGCCTCGTCCGGACCATCTGGCCGCCTAATGTATGGAGGCAGCGGAACCTGAGCCACTCGCTCGAGCGCCTCCTCAACCCTCGCACCGTCCGCCGAAAGCGAGACGATGAGCCTGCGCTCTTTTCTATCGAGCACACGGGCGCGCAGGGCGCCCTCGCCGAAGATGAGCTCAGAGCCCGGGGTGAGCCTTCGCGAGGCCTTCCCAAGCGCCTCGAACGTGCCGTCATCAAGCCGCCTCAACACGAAGAGCTCCACCTTCCCACCGGTCGGGGCACGCCGGCCCAACATGCGACACCTGAGAACTTTCGTATCGTTCAGAACCAATAGGTCGCCTGGACGGAGGAACTCGTGCAGCGAGTAAAACCGGGTGTGCACAACTCGGCCGCTCGCCCTGTCAAGCACGAGCAGTCTCGCAGCAGTTCGGCTCTTCAGCGGAAATTGCGCGATCTGCGATTTGGGCAGACCATACTCGAAGTCGCTTCGCCTCATCCAACGCTACCCTTACAGTTATCCAAGCCAATCAACCAGTAATTCTTTAACTCACGCAGAGGCCGACATGATACAGACACATGATGCAGACTAAGAGGAGCTCGGAACCGTATCAACCGCGATTCATTATCGTGCTTGCCCAGTAACGGCTCAATGGCTATATTGGATGGCAGCTATTGTTACAAGTATCAACCAGATGAACACAGGGACATCAGTGCATGAAAGACCTTGACCGGAGCGGGCTTGAGCGGCTCGCGCGGGAGAAGTCCGAGGAGTCCTCGGCGCTTCTAAAGAGCTTTTTGGACCGAAACGCCGGCACAATCGCACGGGCCGCAGAGCAGTTGGCCAGCAGATTTCAAGATGGCCAGAAGCTGCTGATATTCGGAAATGGCGGCTCGGCGGCCGATGCGCAACACATCGCGGCAGAGTTTATAAATAGGCTCTCGATGGAACATCGCGCCTTGCCCGCAATCGCGCTCACAACTGACACTTCCGTCCTGACCGCAATCGCCAACGACCGCTCTTTCGCACAGGTTTTCTCGAGGCAGATCGAGGCGCTGGGCCGAGAGAACGACGTGGCGTGGGGTATCTCTACGAGCGGGCAGTCGGAGAACGTCCTAAGTGCTCTTTTAACGGCTAGGCAGAGAGGTATGCTGACGATATTCTCGACCGGCGAGGGCGGCAAAAGGGTCGAGGCCGATTTTCTCTTCGCCGTGGAGCATAGCTATTCCGCCCGAGTTCAGGAGGTCCACCTCGTGCTTGCGCACATTCTCTGCGAGCTTGTCGAGACGATAATGTTCGGTGGCAGCAATGGCTAGGAAACCAATCGAGCCGTTTGACCTGAGCCGGGTTCGTCCGACTAGCCTCTCAGACCGCAAGAGCAAAGTTAGTCTCACAACGTTGGCTAGGCCCTACACAAAAGGAGCGTTTTTTGAGGATTTCCTGGACTCCCTTCCGGATGTGCTCGCAGCCAACGATTTCAAGAGTGTGGTTGACGCCATTTGCGAGGCGCGCAGGCACGGGCGGCATTTCGTGTGGGCCATGGGGGCGCATTCGATCAAATGCGGCCTTTCGCCAGTCATCTGCGACCTGATTCGTCGGGACATCATAACGGCGGTGGCGCTGAATGGGGCGGGGATGATCCATGATTTCGAGCTGGCGTTCATGGGAAAGACGTCGGAGGACGTGGCCTCGCAGCTCGACACTGGCGAGTTCGGAATGGCGAAAGAGACGGCGGAGTTCTTGAATGGCGCTGCCATTGCTGCCGCCAACTCGAACCAGGGCCTCGGCCTGACGGTGGGCAAGAGCATCCTTGATCAGAAGCTGCCGTATGCGGAAAAAAGCATACTGGCCACGTGCGCCCAGGCAGCGATTCCCGCGACCGTTCACGTCTCGATCGGCACGGACATCATTCACATGCACCCGTCGGCCGACGGCGCAGCTATCGGGAAGTCCTCATTTCTCGATTTCAGGCTCCTGACGTCCGTCGTAGCGCAGCTATCGGGCGGAGTATTCTTCCACGTTGGCTCGAGCGTTATCTTGCCCGAAGTTTTCTTGAAAGCGTTCGCAATCGCCCAAAACACCAGCGCCAACCTCAGCAATTTCACCACAGTGAACGTCGACTTCATCCAACATTACCGCCCGACGCAGAACGTGCTGAGGCGCCCAACGGCTTCCGGCAGGGGCAAGGGCTACGCCATCACCGGGCATTTCGAGATAATGCTGCCTCTCTTCGCCGCGGCCATAATCGAAAAACTTACCTGATGGCGCGAGTCGCCTTCATTCAATTCACGATGATCGACAACCTCGGCCCGATGATTCTGTGCGCCGAGCTGAAGAGGCATGGACACGAGGCCGAGATAGTCATCGCTCCCGAGGAGCCAGGCTACCAGCGGCGACTCCGAGCGAATCCGCCGGACATCCTAGCATTCTCCTGCACCACTGGAGCACATCTCATTGCTCTCAAAGAGATAGCCCGCCTCAAGCCTGTTTTCCCCAACGCCATAGTGGTGATGGGCGGGCCGCATCCAACGTACTTCCCCGAGGTCGTTCGGACGAATGGCATCGACGTAATCTGCCGCGGCGATGGCGAGGAGGCGATGGTTGACCTTGCCAATGCGATCGATTCGGGCTCAGACTTCACGCACGTCGAGAACTTGTGGGTGAAAATCGACGGCGAGGTCTTTGAAAACCCACTCCGCCTGCTGAATCAGGACCTCGATTCGATTGCCTTCCCCGACAGGGAGTTCTATCACCGCTATCGGTCCGTGCGTGTCTATCCCAGCAAGCTGTTCATCGCCAGTCGCGGCTGCCCATTCGAGTGTTCATTCTGTTTCAACCACAGCCTCAAGAAGATGTACGAGGGCAAGGGGCGCTACGTGCGACACCGAAGCCCGGAGAACGTGGTAGAGGAGGTAGCCACGGTCAAGAAAGACTGGAAATGGCTCAAGACACCATACTTCGCGGACGATTCGTTCCTTCTCGACAAAAAATGGGTTGAGGAGTTCTCCGAGCTATACCACAAACGTATCGGCCTACCGTTCTTGTGCCAAATCCGCGCAGACCTGCTCGACGAGGACATCGCCAAGACCATCAAGGCCGCCGGCTGCCATTTAGTGTCGCTGGGCGTTGAGAGCGGCAACGATTTTCTCCGAGAGGAAGTGCTTGGCAAAACCGTAACGCGTGAGCAGATCGAAAGCGCAGCCGAGATTCTGAAAAAGCACAACATCCTGTTCAGAACCTACAACATGCTGTGCCTGCCCGGCGAGACGCTCGATATGGCCCTGGAGACTGTCTCCATCAACGTCAAGATCAGGGCCGACTGCCCCTGGGCCTCGATCGTGCAGCCCTATCCCAGAACACAGCTTGGCCAATACGTTGTTGAGCACGGCCTCCTCAATGCAGATTTTAACATGACCAAGATGAGCGCATCGTTCTTCAAGGGCACCCTGTTTAACCTACCTGAGAAAAAAGAGATCGAGAACCTTCAGAAGCTCTTCTACGCAGCCGTCAAGTGGCGCATTCCTCCGCGCGTGCTAAAGCGCCTCGTGAAGCTCCCCCACAATCCGCTATTTGAGGCGGTATTCCGCATAACGTATCTATTGAACACAGCCAGGGCGTATAGGATGCCGCTCTGGTTCACCGCCTGGCTAGCGTTCGAGATGAGAAAGCTCTACACAGAGAACTAAGCCCGGATCACTCATAAACGGCGAAGGCGATGCCGCCGATGGGATTAGCAAGAACCAAAGGCGAGCAATTGTGCGTACCGTGTCCGATTCCTTCGTGCCTGGGCAGTATTCGGTTCAGTAACATACTTCTCGAGGCGAGAGAGATTGACCGCTCTGATAATCACTTGGCCGCGCCCGCTGCCATCTATCGGGTTTCGGACCCAAATCCTCTGCTCGCGCCGCTCATGAAGCGCGGGGTAGAGGATTGTGGCCGAGCCATCTTGACCCCGAGTCAGGGCATAGATTGCGAGCTGGTACAGCATATTTGCCGTCGGCGGATTTGCCCAGAGGTCACGGTATTTGGCGTCCAAAAGCGCCATCGGCTTGCCATTTCTCGAGACGGCATAGTCCGGACGCGGCGTAGGGTCACGGCGCCTCATCGGGTTGTAGGAGGCGTAGAATCCCATAACGTTCTTCAGGCGGAACTGTTCCATGACAACGCAATTTGGAAGATTCTCTCGCAAGAAGCGGCCAAGAAGCGCTTGAAAGAAAAGATTCATGTCGAAAAGGAAACCGGGCAGCTCGATCCTCTGATCGGTAGATTCGAAATAGATGCCCTTCGCGTCCAGAAGCATCTGGATGATCGCAATTGACGGCTCGTATGCCACCGTCAACCTGCTCGATCTGCGTCGCAGGCGCCTCATGACGTTTTGGTCGAGGCGATCAATGGCCGAGACATTCTCTCTTATCTGAATGATTAGCCCTGCCAGGCGACGTTTCAGCCGCGGATCATCCGTGAGCGAGGCGCCGAGGTAGAGACCCTTTAATAGAACCTGGTTTATTAGACAATCTTGCAGTCTCGGATGATATGTGCAGGGAAGTGTTGCGGAGGTTGTTAAGCCCTTCTGACGCACGAATTGCTGAAAGTCGATCCTGCCGCGAGGGCTTGCGAGGGCGGCGTTCCTTCGGACATATCTGCGGTGCAAGCCTCTGGCTACCAGTTCGCTGGCCTCCTGGGCCAGCTGGTGCAACAGAATATCCTGAAAAGCAGAATCCGCAATTTGAAACTCGGTGTCTGGCAGGAGCTTCAGGTCCCGCAGACCATAGGCATACCGCAGCAGCCTCAACAGCGGCATTCCCTCGATCTTGGGACGAATCGTTATTGAGAGGTTCCCGAGGCGCAGCCTGCCGACGTACGAAAACGACTGGAGCCATAGCCCTTTATTGTGAACATCAACGATGCGGAGAACGTTGGACTTCGAGAGCTTTTCAGCCAGTTCGAGATCAGCGCTGTCTTGGCCGAGATGTTTGCTATGCAGAGCGCTCCCTGGTTCAGGCGAAAGCGTCTCCCATTCCTTGAGCTCCACCGGGATTCGCATCAGTTGTCTTGGCCCTCAGGCCCGCTACCCCCGTCGTCTTCATCGTGGTCCTCTTCAACTTCGCCTTCCTCCAAAGCAATAGCTTTTGCAGACGCAGCCAAATCTTGCGTTATCGTAAAGAGCGCCTGGATCAGTCCGTCTTGATTCCTAGGCTCGAAGATGTCGTCGCTAAGCTGTTGATTCTCCGCATCAACAAAGTCCGGTCCAAGAATCGCCTCAAGTTTGGCGTAGTCCTCGTAACAGTATTCCTGAAGAAGCGGCAGAATATCATCCCTGAGCACCCTGGAGAACGTAGCGAAGTCGGGCACAGGCCGCTCGCTCTGCATAAGATAAGCGTGCCCAACCTGAAGGTTGCGAGCATCGCGCCCGATATGGTCAAGGATGCGCCGGTTCAAAGCGTCAAGCCACAGCTCAAGCGATAGCCCCTCAATACGCGGTCCTTTCAAAAGCGAGCTGTCCGGCATGAGCTCCACAAATCCGAACCTGCGCCTCAACGCTGTGTCCAAAAGGGCAATCGAACGGTCGGCAGTATTCATTGTCCCGATCACATACACGTTTGCAGGCACACTGAAGCGCTCGCCTGAGAGCGGCAGGATAAGTTCCTGGCCTCGCTTGTCCTTCTCCAGAATGGTGAGAAGTTCGCCGAAGATGCGGGGTATGTCTCCCCTGTTGATCTCGTCGATAATCAGATAAAACTTGCTGTTCGGTGAGGCCTCTGCATCTTTGCAGAGCTTTTTGAATATCCCGTCCCGCAGCTCAAACACCAGCTTGCCATCAATCTCGCTCGGCCGAAATCCCTCGATGAAGTCCTCGTATCCGTAAGCCGGATGAAAGCAGCAAGTCCGCACGGTGCCCTCTTGGCCCTCAATTGTCGCCTTCTCCTGATCTGAAAGCTGATCATAAGGTTTTCCGTATGACGATCGTGCCGCCAATTCCCGTGCCGCGCGAATAGCCCAGTAGGTCTTGCCCGTGCCGGGTGGACCATACAGGATCACCTGCCCCTTACGCCGGAGAATCGACTCAATCCTCTCAACGATTGGATGAGGCCTCTCAACGATTGAATGGGGCCGCGGAGGCGGTATGATAACGCGAATGCGCTTTTCGATTGCCACGAGGTTTTCTGGATACTTCCCTAGCTTCCAAACCGTGGTCCGCAGACCTTCATTTTTGTTCGGCATCTGCCATTGGTCCAAAGAAAGCCACTCAACCGGGCGTCGATGTGGGAAACCGGATGACGCGTCGTACTCGTATCCTCCGGTTACGCGCCCAACGCCAAGCACTTTTCGGCCTTCGCACGCAACGACCAGGTCGCCTTCCAAGATATGAGCAAGAAACTTGAAGACCTGAGCAGCCCCTATTCCAACACTTTGGGCAGTTCCTGGGTAGTTCTCGGCCATGAGCTCTTTCAACGCATCTTTGGATCGTTGGTCGCATGCGTAGTCCCTGAGGTCCCCGAGCTTTGCCCAACCGATTGAGACGAACTTCCCATCTCTCATCTCGCCCCAATAGCTCCGTCCAGTCCGCCCGTCCGTCGTGCCGATTCGCCAATAACGGTGCGGCTTTCCGTTTCTCGCGTTTAGCACGCTCGTGAGATGGTTGATCGGCATCTCTAGTTCCGCAGCCAAGTCCACATATCTCCCCGCACAGAGAAAACGGCCTTCGCCCTCTGGCGGCAACTGAAGCAGCTTGATCAGGTGGAAACGCTGGTAATGGGCAGTATGGAAATCGTCAAGCTTGTTGGGATAAAGCAGACTGAAATACTTGTGGGACCAGGCCTTGTCCGCCACGGTGGGAGCCTGTTCGCTTAGGTCGCGCTGAAGCTGCTTGTAGTCATCGTCCGAGGCGTTCGTGGGCAGGGCGTCAAGCACCTTGCACGCGTTGACAAGCTCACCCCGCTGGCGACGGGCGATCTCAACAGCCTCCTCAGTCGAGATAGCGACTTGCTTGGTCGCGGTTCCTGTCGTCCATTCATGTGTCTCTTTCCTCAGGAAAATCTCGAATTTCAGGGCGTTGCCACCTGCAATGCTCCCGAACCTGGCAGGAAGCTCATCATCATTCTTGAACTCTAACCAGAACATCAGACTGTCGGGCTTGGGTTCCCCGTGCATCGTGTTTAGTAGCGCTTCCCCGTCAAGCTGAAGAAGTTTCTCAGGGCCGAATCGCTCGCGAAAAAGGTCATAGCACTGTTTCAGCTTGTCCTTCGAAAGCAGCTTGCCCTCGTTATTCAGCTTCTCGTAAGTAGCGAGGAGCTCCTTCTTCAGCTTCTCATTCAGTTCCATCTTGCCTCACTCCTTATCAGTCGTCGTTGCGGCTACAAGTATCATACACGACCTAGCACCTCTTGATAGACCGCAAGCGTCTGTTCAGCCGTCCGCCTCCAGGAGAAGGTGCTGGCCCTTTGCAGGCCGTTTTCCTTGAGCGCGTCGTATATGTCAGGGTCCATTATGACGGAGGCCATGACATCCGCCATGTCCAGCGGCTCGTAGGGTCTGAAGAAGGCGGCGGCGTCTCCTGCGACCTCCCTCAAGGCGTGGATGTCCGAGGCGCAGACCGGCACGCCGCAGGCCATCGCCTCGAGCACAGGCAGGCCAAAGCCCTCGTAGAGCGTCGGGAACACGAAGAGATGCGCTCCGGAATAGAGAACGGGCAGCTTGTCGTGAGGCACGGCGCCGAGAAAGCGGACAGACTGGGCGAGACGATTCCGTTTCACGTAGTTTTCCAGCACCGCCCTTTGCTTGGGGTGGTCTCCAACGATAACGAGGCTGTGGTCGCACTCGAGGCTCATTTTTAGGTTCTTGAACGCCTCGAGCAGTCGGGCAACGTTCTTGTGCTCACGGAGGCTCCCCACGTAAAGGATATAGGGCGGCTCGATTGCGTAGTCGGTCTTTAGCCGCTGGATAACCTCCTCAGGAGGCTGCGGCTTGAATATCTCTGCCACGCCATTGTAGATGACGCTTATCTTATCCTCTGGGACGTGCAAATGCTTGACGATCTCGGCCTTGCTGGTATTAGAGGCCGTGATGATCCTGTCGGCGACGCGAGTGGCGAGGCGCAGCATCGACTTGGCATAAAGCCGCGCCGTTTTTGAGCGCAAGAGCTCCGGGAAGAGCAGGTGATTGATGTCGTGAATTGAGATCACGTAGCGGCACGGCTTGAGCGGCGATGACGCGTAGTGCAACCAGTGCAAGAGGTCGAGGCGCAGCTTCCTGGCCTTTAGCGGGAGACGAATGCTCTCCGAGATGGAGTAGCGTTTTGCGCTCTCTCTCACCACAGTGAAGTTGTGCCCGGGCTTCTGAATCTGCGCCGGATCGCCGAGCAGAGAATACTCGTCTTCGGTATCTACAAGAGCGAGGTTCTTGATGAGGTTCGATGTGATCGTCCCGATGCCGTAGTCCAGGATTTTTCTACAATCGATGCCGATTCTCGCTGGCGTCATAGGCTCTGAGGTCAGAAGGTCATCTTCGGGCATAGCTTCCGCAACGTTGTCGGGGCTATTGTGGCGGCATGATTGTTCTGTCCGCCCGGCGCCCTTTGTCAGTTTTCCCCGAGGTTGGACATAATCTCATCGAGGTCGAACATCTTGCCGTCCGTGTTGGCGGCGCTTGGCGCCGTGCGCTGAATGTTTTCGAGCTTGCTGACGATCGAGGCGATGCGGTCGGCGTTCTCCAGAATCGATTTTGCCTTCTGCTTAATCGCCTCGTCGCTCGCGGCAAGCATAGTTTGAAGCATTTGAGCCGAAAGCAGGATGCTGCACAGCGGGTTGTTGATCTCGTGATTGACGGTGGCCACCATCCGCTCTATCGTCTTGAGCCGCTCGGTCTCGATTAGCTTCTCGTGCGCCTGTTTGAGCTCATTCTGGGCCTCGACCGCGCGCATGTAGAGCTTGGCGTTCATGATGGCTATCCCAGCGTATTCGGTGAAGCGCTCCAGAATGGCCGTGTGCTCCTCGGTTATTGGCCGTCTCGACTTGTGGTTATCGACCGTAATAGTGCCGACCACGACGTCCTTCACGACGAGTGGGATTTTGGCCATCGGCCCTGGGAACAGCCTCTTGGCTTTATTTGCGGTTTCGCCCTCGCCGAAGTCGCCGTCAGAAAAATACTTCGCCTTGTGGTGGACGACCTGCTTGGCCCACGGCGCTATCTTGTCGTCTGAAAGTGGCCACACCTTCTCCGCCAGCACCACCTCATACTTGTCCTCGGGGATGCCCATCCCCATCACTGCCTCCTCGAGCTTCCGGTCCCAATCAATCAGCGAGAGAACTACGCGGTCAAACTGCACCGCGTTGGCTATGCTCAGGAGTATCTCCTTCAGGACCTTGTCCAGCTCGAGCGAGCTCGCAATAGATTTGGCGATATGCTCAAAGGTCTCGAACTGCTCGGCCTGCCGCGCTAGCTGTTGGTTTTCGCGGCCAAGCTGCTCGTTTGCCTTTTCTAGGTCTTCGATCCTGGCGACCACCCGCTCGTAGAGCCGCTTGTTGTCAACAGCGTCTCTCAGAGAAGTCACTGTCCGCGAGAGCTCAAGCGGCTTCTTGAGGAAGAACGATGCGGCGTTGTTCCACGCTCGCAGGACCTTGCCAAGCGTGGGTTTGGCCGACGCAACGATCGTGGGGATGTGTCCCTCGGAGGTTGCGCTCTCGGCGAACATGTCAAGCCCGATGCGGGCGGCGAACTCAACGTCAAGCAGGACAACGTCGCAGTCTCGCTGCCTCAGGCAAGCTCTTATCTCATCCGCCGACGAGAAAGACACCACCTCAAAGCCTGCACCCGCCAACGCCGGCTCAATATGGGCGACCGATTCCGGCGTATCTACGATCAGGACTCTTGCTGGAGCATCTGTCGTCTCGGTGGTCTGCATTTTGTCAGCCAAGTTTCCCTCTTCACAGAATCACGTACAGCCTTGCTCAATTAGGTTACTACCCACTCACCCATAGTCAACCCTTTTGCTCGCAGCATAAATACGAGCTGGCGGAAACGCTGCCATTCACGCTTGCCGAAGCTCCAACGAGTGCAGCAGCACACCCCCAAGATAGAGAGTGTGGTCAATAGAAGAGCGAGATGAGCCACATGAACAGCCACAGCGAGGCATTGGCCATGACGCCGGCGATGACGTCGTCGATCATGACACCGTGTCCGCCCTCTATTCGCTGGACCTTCCTAAACCCTGGCTTGACAATGTCGAAGAACCTGAATGCGAAGAACCCCGCGATGACGAGACGCCAGTCCAGCGGCATGTAGAACATGGTTATCATTGCGCCGACAACCTCGTCGATGACGATTCGGCCGTCGTCCTTCTTGCCTGATATTCTTTCCGCCCGGCCCGCGGCCCACACGCCGACAAAGTAAACAGCCAGAATGGCGATGAGATAACCCCAGGCTGGCACGCCGAGCACCGACGCCATGATGAAGATAAAAAGGCCCGGGATTGTCCCGAACGTGCCGGGCACCATTGGTATCTCGCCGACGTAAAAGGAGGTTGCGAGGACCTCTGCGATGTGGTCGCTAGGCGTAAGCGCGGTTTCTTTGTTCGGCACGCTGTTACTTGGGTCCTTCGTCTTTGTCCAGTTCCTGATTGAGACCCTCCAGATACACGTCCCCCTCAATCTCTTTCGTCTCCGACGCGACCCTCGTTTGCCACTCCTTGATCTTGGCCGTATAGGAGGTCAGGTAAAGGTATGTCCCCAGCGTCAGAAACGCCATCGCAATAAGCCCGTACACCAGCAAGTTGTAGTTGTAGGACAGCACAAAGATCACGAAATCAAGAAAGAGGCAAAGGCCTATCCCACGCCGATTCGTAGCCCTGATCATTGTCCGCGCCTCGGTGTTTCTCATCCTTAGGTCAAACAGTTCCGTCTGTTCTCTCTTGCGGACTTTCTTGGCCTCCTCGTCGGCAAGCTGCGCCCCGATCTGAGTCTCCTTGAACGCAGCATCAAGCTCCTCCCTCATCTCGGCGGCGCTTCTTTCGCCTGTCGGCCCTGAGGCCTGCGCGACTTTCTTCACCAGCTTGCCGTTGCGCTCGCCGAACTCCTCCCCACAATACGGGCACAAATATATCTTGTTGGCGGCAGAGTAGTTCATCTTGTTGCCGCATTCGGGGCAAGGTTTTCTGTCATTCTGCATGGTTACTTATCTCCTATGGTCTCAAACAGCTCGAAACGCTAAAGCAACATGAACGCCTTCGTCAGGACCAAATCACTGAGCAAAACCAGCACTGAGGAAAGAACCACGGCCCTCGTGGTGGAAATGCCGACGCCCCGCGTGCCGCCCAGCGTCGTCAGCCCCTGATAACACCCTATTCCAGCGATTATCAACCCAAAAAAGAAACACTTGCCTACGCCACTTAGGACGTCCTGAGGCGCCAAAAAATCTAGCGCACTTGAGAGGAAAAAACTGGCCTTAATCCCCAGTTCAAGGGACGCGATGATCATCCCGCCCAATATCCCAAGAATGTCCCCGATCAGGGCGAGGAGCGGCAGCGTTATCATTAGCGCAACCACTCTCGGCATGACGAGCCGCTTCACCGGGCTCGCACCCATCACTCTGAGCGCGTCGATCTGCTCGGAGACCTTCATTGAGCCTATCTCCGCCGCTATGCCGGAGGCAACCCTTCCCGAGACGATGAGCGCCACCAAGATCGGCCCAAGTTCGCGGGTGATCGCCACTACCAGGACCTTTGCCACGTAGGACTTTGCGCCGAACCTGATGAACGCCGAGCCTGTCTGGAGGCAAAGAACCATACCCGTAAACAACGAGGTGAGGCTTACGATCGTGAGAGACTTCAGCCCCACGCTCTCCATCTGCTCGACGATCGGGCCTATCTCGAACGGAGGCTTGAACAACGACGCGAGCGCCTTGCCGACGAGGACTGCGCTCGCACCAGCGTATCTGACGGTCTTAATTATTCGAGCGTCGAGCGACTCAACTGTTGACGAAGCCAATCTTCAAAGCCTCTTACGCCCTTGCCCTAGTTTGGTAGATCACGGAATGTCCGCAAAGGACCTTGCTGGCTTTTTGCTTGCCGCAAGGCATCCCGGGCGGGACCGACAATTGCTTTGGGGCCACGATCACCCGATCGCCTTGTCTAGCGTTTTCCTAATCCTATCGACAGGCACCACCCCGACAATCGAATCAACCTTCTCGCCGTCCTTGAAAATCATCAACGTCGGTATCGCACGGATGCCGTAATTGGCCGACGTGTTTGGGCACTCATCGACATTTATCTGGCCGAACTTAGCCTTGCCCTCGTATTCCACGGCCAGCTTTTCAACCAAAGGGGCGATCATAAGGCACGGGCCGCACCATTCTGCCCAGAAATCGACCAACACCGGCACGTCGGATTGGAGAACGTCCGCATCGAAATTCTCATCAGTAAAAGCTGGTAAGTTGGACATCTTCCTCCTCTACTCAAAACTACATTACGCTCAAAAACTATGCCCTCAAGGGGATTTGAACCCCTGCCGCCGCCGTGAAAGGGCGGTGTCCTGTCCTGACTAGACGATGAGGGCAGACATCGGTATCTTGTCAAACATACAGTAGTGGCACTCGGTGCCCAAGTCAACTTGACGAACGGTGCGAGCGCGTCACGTGCGCTAGGCCGCGGAACATTTGGGGGGAGGAGACAGTTCGACATCCTATCGTGCGCCTCGCACTGTCACTGGCAGACGGAAACTCAGTCGCGCGATCAGGCCTTATGCGCCATGAAATCGCCCATCACTAGGTAGTCAATTTGCGTGTTGAGAAAGCACGCAATTGCGTCCTGAGGAGTGCAGACAATCGGCTCGCCGCGAACGTTGAACGAGGTGTTCAGGACAACTGGAACCCCGGTTATCTTCTCGAACTCGTCAATCAGCTTGTAGTAGCGGGGATTGACCTCCTTGGAAACGGTCTGAACGCGACCTGTTCCGTCCACGTGGGCGGTTGCTGGGATGGCGTTGAGTTTCTCGGGCCGAATCCGATAGACCTTGAGCATGTAAGGCGCCGGATCGTCCGACTCAAAGAACTCCCCCAATCTCTCTTCCTTAATCGAAGGAGCAAACGGACGGAACGACTCGCGGTGTTTGACGCGCCTGTTCAGGATATCCTTCATCTCTGCCTTTCTGGGGTCGGCAACGATTGACCTGTTCCCGAGCGCCCTCGGCCCGAACTCCATGCGTCCCTGGAACCAACCGACAATCTTCCCGTCGGCGATAAGCCTCGCCGTGTCCTGCTCGACGGCCTTAACCCGTGTGTATCTGAGCCCGGACTGTCCAAGCGCGAGCTCGATCTCCTCGTTTGTAAACGAGGGGCCGCCATAGGCGTGGTTCAAGGGCACTCTTTGGGGCTCTTTCGCGTATTTGTGGTAGAGGAACATGGCAGACCCAAGCGAGGAGCCAGCATCGTTGGCCGCAGGCTGAATGAAGACACTCTTAAAGGGCGTGTTCTCCAATATCTTGCCGTTGGCGACGCTGTTCAAGACCATACCACCTGCGAGGCAAAGGTCGGGGCACCCGGTTCGCTCGTATAGAACGTTCAACATCCTGAAATAGTGCTTTTCAAGCGACATCTGGAGGCTCGCGGCAACGTCCATATAGACCTGCTGCATCTCGCTCTCAGGCTTGCGCATTGGCGCCGTCTCCCTTATGAACTTGTCGGATACAGTCTTGAGCAGTCCATAACGCTGGTAACCGATGTAGCTGAAATCAAAGTCATACTGACCATTACTCGTCGGCTGAACGATCTTGTCGAACAGCCCCTCGAATCTCGGCTCACCGAATGAGGCCAGCGCCATGACCTTGCCCTCCCCGTTGCAGATCTTGAACCCAAGATACTCCGTAACTGCGCCGTAGAGCTGGCCGAGCGAGACCGGGAACTTGACCGTCTCGAGCTTCTCGATCGTGCCGCCTTTGCCGTGCGCCATGAGCGTGCTATCGCGCTCTGCGTAGCCGTCCGCAACAAATATCGCCGCCTCGTCAAACGGTGAGACGAGGTAGCAGCTTGCGGCGTGTGCAATATGGTGATCGACGAAATGGAACTTGGGTGTGGCGGCGTCGCTACTGCTACCGCCGAACTGCCTGAATAGATACCCTTTGGCCCGAACCATCGACGTGATGCGCCTAACGAAGGGATTTATCGCCGCGTCCTTCTTGAACAGCGAGAATGAGAACGGAAGGAAGCGGACGAACGGCAGCCATTTGTAAAGTATCTCTTTGTAAGGGTTCCAGAAAAAGCCTACGTGGTCTAGGTCGCTGAACCCGATGCCAGCGAAATCCAGGCAGAACCTGATGGCGTTTTCAGGGAATTGATAGGTATGCTTCTTGCGGTTGAAGCGCTCCTCTTCCGCGAACGCGACCACCTCACCATCCTTGATGATACATGCGCCCGAATCGTGCAGAAACGCGTTGAATCCTAAGACATACATAATCTCAAAACTCCATCAATCACACATTCTTGCGGTCTGCCACTGAACAAGGCCGGACAACAGTCAAACACGGTCAAATACTATATTGAATCGGTTGCGGACTTAGCAAGTGCTAAATCATGGTCCCCGGAGATTGAGAAACGGTAGGAACACGCGGTTCCCGGCTTAAGGATACAGGTTACCTCGCTGTTCGCAATTTGGGGCCGACTCAACACGAACAGTCCCGAAAGTTCCCACCGGCTCACTCTGCGCCGCAATATTTGGGTTACGGCTCCACTGTAATGTACGGATACACGTTGCTGACGTTGCCAGCGTAGTCGAACGCGACAATCTGAAGCATCACGATCCCGACAGGCCTCGAGTTCGCCTCGAGCGTGAAGGTTCTAACGTAGAACCCATCGCCCGGCGTGTCGTCTGTCTGCGAGCCATCGTCCAACATCATAATCCCCGTCGGCATGCCATCGACGTATATCTCAACACGCTCCAGGTCGCTCTGACCGTCTGGATCAATGACAAGCGCCTTGAGCAGAACGTTGCTCGTATCAGAGATATCGACGATGGGCGGGTAGAACCCCCCAGCGAAGATAACTGGCCTTGAGTTCGCCAGCACCAAAGGTGCCGAGCGCTCGCCAGCTGTTCCGCTACATAGCGACGCAGCTAAGATGCCGGTGGCATCGTCCGACGTCGTGGTGCCACAACGGTCTATGAGCGCCTGCACCCTCCACGGCACATCGGTTGGGTTGAACTGAGTGGGGATGGCCGGCGACCTGGATCTTGACTTGTCTGTTATCGCGAGATATGGCCAGACCGGGCTGAAGTTACCATAAACGTCCTCAGCAGCTATTTCGTATATGGGTAGCATTCCAACTTGGCCGGCCTTAGGCATGTACTCGTGGTAGTAATAGACGCCGCTTCCCTCGAAGGAGCCGATATAATCGAGAAAGATGCCGATCGGGTAGTGCTTCCCGTTCGCGGCGTTCATCACATACATCTGGACATTCCTGATCATTCCCATCCCCTCGCCGAATTCGACGAGTGCCCAGGCCTCAAACTCCCCGAGATCGGACACGTGAATCCCAGTGTTGCCCCAACCAGCCATTACTACGGCCGGAACCGCTGAGCACGCGAACGACCACTCGGCAGTCGCCATGACGTTACCGTTCTTGTCCGCGGCGTTGGACGTCAGCGTTACTGTCTGTCCCTCCGCAAACGAACTTGGAGGCGTGAATGTGCAGTTGATGAGGCCGTCATCGCCAGGCTCATCTTGCTCCTTGACGAGACCAAGTGATACGTCCAAACCGTCTATTGACAAGGTTATGGAGTTCTGGTTCACACCGACTCCCGAATCATAGACCTTGAAGAAAATGTCGGTATCGACCGAGACGTTGTATGCGTTGTTAGCTGGTCGCCTCGAGGTCAAAACAGGTGGCGTGTTGTCAACCGTTGTGAAAGACCAGCTGGTCTCACCTGTTTTTCCCACCATGTTACGAGCCTTCCCCCTGACAGTGTATTTAGCGCTGTCGCCCAAGCCGTGGTCGAACCACACGTGGTAGCCGTTCTCGATGGCGGACTTGCTAGCGGGTTTGCTCTCGCCGTTGATCGACATCTGAATTGAGCTGGGGTCCACGCCATAGAGTGCATCATCAACGTCAACGCTTATCGTGTATTGGCCGACAGGAACGTTAGTGGCACCATCGCTTGGGTCTTTATTGACGAAACTGGGGCCGCCCTGGCCTATCGTGAACCTGAGCTCGCCCTCGAAACCCTCCTGTGTGCTACACGTCTGCCGCGCCGTGAAGCGCACGTTCACCCATTCGTCCATGTTGTAGGACGTTGGCCGGTTGTATGTAACGTGGAAGCCCTCGTGGTCCTCGAGCGGATCGAACGTCGCGCTATTGGTAACCTCCTGCTCACTAGCATCGGATTGCTGCTGTACATAAAGCCGCATCGATGACTCGTCGATACACGACTCGTCGTCGTAGATGTCGAAGTATATCGGCGTGTCCTTATCAACTCCCGTCTGACCATCGCTCGGATATGTGTTGTCCATCACCGGCGGCGTCGTGTCCGCTGCCGCGGTGCTGAAGTGGTAATCCTGGGAAAGAGCATTGCCGGTTCTATCTTCACACGTGATTGTATAGACATATACGGCACCGGGGGAGGTTGCCGTCCAACAGCCGAACGAGCCGATCGAGCCGTTCGGTGGCCCGAAGGTAACGTGGTATCCGCCTGTTATCGGCTCCATCGTCGTGTCAACGTACGGCGCATCCCCAACCCGATCGATCCCTATCGTGAAGACCTCAACGCCGCACGGGTCAAGTAGGTCGAACTCGATCGCGGTGCAGAGGGCTACGTCAGTTGTGCCATCTGGCGGCGAGAAGTTCTCAGCCGTTGGCGGCTCGTTGTCGGTCGGGTCAAGCTCCAAGACCCAGGTAACGAGTTTTTGGTTGTAGTTCTGATAGTCGGCCACGCCTGCTTCCCAGTTGTATATCTCGAAATCGTGGTCGATCACCACTGCAAGCGGGACCTTGCTCTGTTGCAGGCTCTGATACAGACTGTTGGTGGACGTGCCCCATGCCGCCTTATCCGGATCGTAGAGAATTGGGAACGTGGCGTTGGGCAAGCTGGGTCGCATACCTAAGATGTCGTTCCGCGATTCTCTTGCGAACCCACCGATAGCAAAGAATCTGAAACAACCAGCCGATTGGTATGTTGTCCATAGGCCGTTTGTGAGATTTGTTAGTATGTCCCTTTGCTGTGCTGCATCCTGCGCCGGGGTGAAGAAGAGAAGAACTATAATCGCGCCGTCGTAATTCGACAGCGTGATCTGGTCACCATAGCTTGCTGATATTGGATTGATATCCTCAAGCGTGAAGTCCTTAGCCGGGTCCCCCGCCTGCGCAAGTGCGGAAAACGGCGACAAAAGCAGCGCTGCGAGGACGAGCAGAGCAGCCCCGAAACCCAGAGACTGAATAGACATAATAACCCCTCCAAACGTATTGCGTGCGCCTCGGCCGTCTGTCGAGACGAAAAATAACCTAAGCTATACATTGCTAAGCAAAGTTGAATATAATCGAAAGGGCGATTCACTTTCAAGTGGTTTTTGAGAGTGGGCGCAGCTTACGAAGTTGTTTGCGAAGAGGGTAACATGGGGTTTAGGCTGTCGTTGCATTTTTCAGTGTGGCAGGGCTGCGTGTTCAGCACGCAACCAGTCGGATGTGGGGGCACTCTCTTGGGGCCTTCGTATATAGCAGTATCGTGTGTAAGGAGACGCAGAGTTTGCCGCGCCCAAGCAGATCAGTCGCTGCGAGACACCCTCCGAAGGGCAGGGCGTTCCCTGGGTCTGGAACCAGTGGGTTGGGAACCAGCAACCTTGGGGATATGTTTTACATAATAACACCGAAGCGAGTAGGTAATGCCGTTAACAGACGATGAGCTGATCGATCAAGTTCGCGCGGGTAACCTGAAGAGCTTCGAGGAGCTCATCGACCGTTACCGTAACCAGGTCTTCAATTTCGTGTATAGGATTCTTGGTAGTCGGGATGAGGCGGAGGATATACTACAGGACACGTTTATGAAGGTTTATGAGCACCTACCTCGATATAAGAAGCAGTCCAGGTTCTCAAGTTACTTGTTCACAATAGCGCACAACCTGTCGATGAACAAGATCAACTACCAGAAACGTTCTCAGATGAAATTGGAGACGCTGTCGCAGTCGGGCGAGGACAGTAGTCAAGCGGATAGGACGCCAGACGCGTTACTGAGGGAGAATGAAACCGCAGTTGTTGTACACAAGGCGATTGAGAAGTTGCCACCCAAGTATCGGGCAGCTTTGGTGCTGAGCGAGTTTGAGGGTTTTTCTTACAAACAGATTGGCGACGTCCTCAACTGCTCAGTGGGCACGGTGAAGTCTCGTATTTTCAGGGCAAGGGACCTTCTGAGAGGATATTTGAAGGGTTATGAAGAGCAGGGCATGCAGGAAAAACTTAACTAGAGTTTCGGCGTTCATAGACAACGAGCTATCGCCAGTCGAGCGCAGAAGGCTCGAGGCGCATCTTGCGGTGTGCCCCGGCTGCTCTCGCTACTTGGAGGAGCTGAGGGCCGGTTCGGCGCTGTTGAAATCGCTTCCTGCCGTCGAGCCGAGGCAAGAGGCTATCTCGGAGCTTAAGGCTAGGCTTCGCATGACCGCCCACATCGGCGAGGAGAACGTCTGCGAGATGATGCCCGTGAGGCTTTCCGCCTACATAGATAACGAGCTGCCGGGGCCTGAGCGCCAGCTCGTCGAGCAACATTTGGCCGTCTGCCCTGATTGTTCACGCTACCTGGAAGAGCTGAGGGCGATCTCCAGACATCTCAATCTGCTGCCGGAGATTGAGCCAAGCCGGGCCGCTGTTGAATCGCTCAAGGCGAAGGTCCGCTCGGCGCACATGCCCGTCCGAAGGAGTTCAGCGCCGGTCTTCGCTTTCCCGCGGTTCGCTCACGCCCGTTTGGGGCTCGCGGCAGCGGCGGTGGTCTTGTTGGCAGTTGCTCTGTATGTGTTCTCGCCGTTTGAGCACGGAGGTAATATGGCCGGGACTTCGGTCAAGCCCACATCCTTTGGAGGCGCCGCTAGGGACATGGCGGACGCTGATCTCAAGACTGGGAAGGACCGCCTCCTTGCAGAGCTGGCGTTGAACGAAGGCGGCAAGGCTCAGAGTGCAACGGGCTCCCGTGACAGTCTCGAGGTGTTTGACCCCGCGCAGAGTGACACCCGCGGACGCATTGTGCACTCCATCGTCTTTGGTGAGCGGCGGGCAACACGCGCCCCTGTGGCGTCTCACGTATTGTTTGTGAGTTACGGGGACTGATACTGATGGGTCAGATTGACGGCAAACTCGAATGCATTGGAGGTCTGGCGTGACAACTTTACTGGTGCGTGTCGCATTTGTGCTTGCGTATTTGTCGTTTGCGGTCTCCCTCTATGCTCAGGGTAGTTATGATCTTGGCAACCGGCTTTTCGCGGAGGGCCGGACCGCAGAAGCGGCCGAGACGTATGAGAAGTCGCTGCATGAGGGCAAGAGCGAGGTCGCGGCTCACTGCCGGTTCATGCTTGCCAGCTGTTTTGAGCAGATGAGTGATTTTGAGAAGGCCGAGAAGAACTATCGGCTCGTTTGGCAGCTTTTCCCGAGGAGCCCCTGGGCGGACGATGCCCTATTGCGGGTAGCAGCTCATCTCAGCAAGTCACGGGACATCAACGATGTGAAGGCGGCCAAATCCTACCTCGTGAAGATTCAGGGGCTTTATCCCCAGTCATCCTTGTTGGCCGACTCGCTCTGCCTTCTAGGTGAGGACAATATCTTGCTGCACGAGTTCGACGAGGCCCAGAGGAATCTGACCGAGGTCCTTGACAAGTATTCGGACAGCGGCCTTGCGACTCGGGCGCATTTCGCACTCGGGAGGCTCTATTCTGACGATGAGAATGAGCTTCGGGACCTTGACCGGGCGCTCGACGAGTTCAGACTCGTGGTCGAGGAAAGCCCGGATAGCCCATGCGCTCCGTGGGCTTATTTCTCGATTGGTAATGTCCTACGTTCGCAGAAGAAATGGGAGCACGCCAGGCCCTATTTCCAGGCTGTTATTGAGCAATATGACCGGACGTTGTGCGCGGCCGCGGCGAGGCCGATGCTCGTTCTTTCACAGGTCGAACGAGACCAGTTCCTGCGGGGACGGGACTCTTTTGAGCAGTTGCTGGCGATAGTCAATCAAGACCAACGGCCCGTTATGCTGAAAAAGGTGGTTGTCCTGCCTCAACCAAGACAAGTTACGAAGCTTGAGATCGTTTCGGATGAGGCCTACTCTGACGAGGCCCGTGCGATCTACAAAGGAGATGTCAAGGTATCGGCCGGCAGGATGCGGATTTTTGCCGACTATGTTGTCTGTGAGCTGCGTAGCCAGGTGGTGCGCGCCTCTGGCAAGAGCACGAGGTTGCAGTTCGGCAAGGAATTCGTGCTGGATTGCAAGCAGTTGACATTTGACGTCAAGAAACAGCGGGGGGTAGCTTCGGGCGACGTGAGGTTCGTAGAGGGTGGGTCTGGGGTGTTGGCCCTGGGTTCCGGCTCTGGGCCAAAAGTCAAGGTAGTCAAGAGCCTTGTCTTCTTGATTAAGGACGGCCAGGCGCTCTCACTTTCGGAGAAGGAATGAAGTTCTCCTTCGAGACGCCGTCTATGCTAAATCGCCTGCTTGTTCAGACCGGCAGGGTCTCGGAGGAAGACCTCGCGGAGGCTCTTGTTCAAGGGAGCG
>Ga0307380_10002131_pt1 | contig 28324 bp, 21 predicted proteins | sample UN3MG_FD_202239 | JGI IMG/M metagenome (GOLD analysis project Ga0307380, IMG submission 202239) | Soil microbial communities from Risofladan, Vaasa, Finland - UN-3 | ecosystem: Environmental > Terrestrial > Soil > Coastal area > Acid sulfate soil | place: Finland: Risofladan, Vaasa | collected... | reverse complement strand
CAGCATTGCAGATTACATATTTATGCTTACCTTCAGCTTTGCGGCATGAGGCCCATTTCGGACCGGTTGGAAAACCCGCTCCGCCGCGACCGCGCAGACCGCTTTTTGTGATCTCCTCGATGATCTCCCCTGGTTTCATCTGGGTCAGCGCTTTAACCAGCGAACTGTACCCGCCCAGGCATATATAGTCTTCAAGGCTGGTAGGATCGAGTTCGAAATTGTCCCCGAATATCAGCATTTTCTGCTGTTTATAAAACGGAATCTCGTTCTCGGTGTGGTAGACCTCTCCACTTGCCGGATCCTTCAAAAAGAGTCGTTCCACCGGCTTGCCGCCAATCAGCGATTCATCGATAATTTCTTCGAGGTCCTCAGGGGAAGGCCTGGGATAGGAAAAACCTGATGGCCGGACAATCACCAGCGGTTCGCAATCACAGTAACCCAGGCAACCGGTAAAGCGTAAGTGAGCCTTCCCCTTGAGTGCTTTCTTTTCCCAAAGCTCTTTGAGCTTATCCACCAGAGCCAAAGAACCGTGGGCCCGGCCACAGGTTGCATTGGAAACAATGAGAACCTTTTCCGGTGTCTTCCGCTTGAGAGCTTCTTGATAAATTAAAAATTCTTGAATGGTCTTAATTTTAACTGAATCCATGGGTCTTCCTCGTTCAGAGAAGAACTTTAAGATTAAGTACATGACTTTATCAGCTGATCCACCTTATTCGGCTCCAAGGTGATATAACGATCATCCAACAATACTACCGGCCCCATTGTGCACGAACCAGGGCAGTTCACTGTCTCCAGGGTAAATTTAAGATCGGGCGTGGTTTCCCCGGCTTTGATCTCCAAGCGCTCCTCAAGAGCCTCAAGAATCCTTTGAGCACCTCTGACATAACAAGCTGTTCCCAGGCAAACTTTAATCGTGTGCTCGCCCTGCGGCTCTAATTTGAATGCCGTATAAAAGGTAGCGATATGATAAATGAAGGATAATGGAATATGAAATTGCTGGCTTATGTATTTCAAAGCCGGCCTGGGCAGATAACCTATATCGGTGTTAATCTCATTCATAATCGCCGGAAGCGGGACTTTCTCATGCTTATGCGTGTCGATGATCAAGTCGACCCTGCGTTTCATTTCCGGGGTCATCTCGATTTCGCTTTCCGGACGGCCATTATCCGAAGCCTTGTATTTTACTGGACAGCGCTCGAGACAGCTTCCGCAGCCAGTACATTTTTCTACATCAATGTAGCGCGCCTTTTTGCGCACTTTCACATTGAAATTGCCCACAAATCCTGAAACCTCTTCCACCTCGGAATAGGTCAGAAGCTCGATATTATGGTGCTGGCCTATTTGAACCATTTTCGGCGTGAGGATGCAGGCGGCGCAGTCGAGTGTCGGGAAAGTTTTGTCGAACATGGCCATGTGCCCGCCGATCGATGGCTCTTTCTCCACCAGGTAGACTTTCTTGTTCGCTTCGGCGATTCTGAGCGCGGCCTCGATTCCGGCAATACCCGCCCCGACAACCATCGCGGACTGTTCCACCTTGACTTCGCGCCCGGTGAGCTCCCTGTGCCAGTGGACCCTGCGCACAGCTCCGGCTATCATCCTTTTGGCTTTTTCCGTGGCCTTCCGACGGTCGCCGTGCACCCAGGAGCACTGCTCCCGGATATTGGACATCTGGAACAGGAAGCGGTTCAGGCCCGCATCCTCGACCGCTCCACGGAATGTGTTCTCGTGCATCAAAGGGGAGCATGAGCTTACCACAACCCTGGTAAGATTATTGTTCTTGATATCCTTCTTGATCATCTCCTGGCCCGGATCCGAACACATGTACTTGTATTCGCGGACCACCGCCACCTCGGGCAGTGTTCTGGCGTATTCCGCCACGGCGGTGATATCGACCGTGTTGGCAATGTTGGTGCCGCAGTGGCAGATATAAACTCCGATTCTTTCGCTCATTGCTATTCGCTCCTTGCGGCAATCACCGGTTCAGAGGAAGTAAGGTTATCCTCGAGGGCCACCTGTTCAGGCTCGAGTCCCAGGGTTATACCCAGGAGCTGGGTGAAATAGAGGACCGGTATGCTGCAGTCGGTTTTCATCTGGCGGCTCACCTTTTTCTGGTAAGCTTCGAGATTCATCTGGCACAGAGGGCAGGCAGTGGAAATGCAGTCGGCCCCGATCCTTTTCGCCTCTCCCAGAATTCCGCCCACAAGCTCCCGGCTGACTTCCGGTTTTGTAGTCATCAGCATTCCGCCGCAGCATTTTGTGGACATCATGTAATCCAAAGGCTCGGCGCCGATCCAGCGCAGGAGATTGTCCATACAGCGCGGGAAATCCGGGTCATCGATCTCTCCGAAAGGCCGGGTGATCTGGCAGCCGTAGTAGGGCGCAACTTTCAGACCGTTGAAACGCCTTACCACGTGCTGCTCGATGACCTCTTCGCCCAGGTCGTTTACTACCACATCAAGAAAATGGCGGACCCGGACACCTCCATTGTAGTCCTCGCCTCCTGCCTGAAGAGCAGTGCGAATCTCCTGGCGCACTTTCCGGTTTTCGGCGAAATACTTGTTCGTTTTGTGCAGGGCCAGATAGCAGCCCGCACAGGCTGTCACCAGATCACGATTATCTTTTTCAGCCAGGGCTAGATTGCGCGCCGAGAGCACAAACGAGTGCTGCTCGCTGATTGCGGTATATGCCGTGGCGCCGCAACAGTTCCAATCCTCGAGCTCGATCATCTCAACACCCAGCACACGGGCAACATTGCGTGTTGATATATCGTAGGCCCTGTTAGTTGAGGTCAAGGAACAGCCTGGATAATAACTATACGCTTGCTTGGATGGTGCAATCATGATTTTCATACCTCTTTTTGGGCTGTTTCAATCATTTTTTTCAAGCTTTTTCTTCCTTTAATGCGATGAGGGAGGAGGGGAAATCGTCCTTTGAGGAGCATTCTGAGACCCAGACCGAGCTGGCCGAGAGCCGCCAAAGGGTTGGTGGCCAGAAAAAAACGGGCCATTAGTTCCCCTTCTGCATTACGTCCATAACGGTTCACTGTTTTTACAAACACTCTAGCCATTTGCGCAGTGGTCGAGCTGCGGTCTACAAAACCATAGATGTTACCCAGACGTTTGAGCTCGTACATCACATCCGTGAACTTTATCCCGGCCGGGCACCGGACCGTACAGCTATAGCAGGATGAGCACAGCCACACCGTGTTCGACTTGAGCACCCGGTCCAGCATCCCGGCGCGCAAGGCGGCAATAATCTCCCGCGGGCTGTAGTCCATCCAACTGGCCGTGGGGCAGGAGGAAGAGCAGGTACCGCACTGCTGGCACTCCTTGATCATCTCCCCATCGGGAATTGCGTAAATGTGTTTCAGAAATGTCTCTTTCAGTTTTTCGCCTGCCACAGCTTCCATCGCTCCTCCTGGCAACTTTAATAACTTGGAGACTCGTGGAGAGGATTTGAACGTGCTGAAAATCCACTAAGCATCAAATATGCCATAGATAAGGCCTGATCAATCATCAAGCCAACACATTGAAATATAATATCTTAAAGATTCAGCGTTTTTACCGGGGGATGGTGCGGGCAGTGGAAATGCAGCGGAAAGCCGTGGATCAGCGAAAAACCGTGGGTGGAAACCGGCGGGTTCAATCGAGGTTGTACTTGCGGAGCTTGTCCCGGAAGGTTGACGGTTTCATTCCGAGGTGCCGGGCGGCTTTGGTTTTGTTGCCTCTGTACATTTCGAAAGAGCGCTGGAGAAGCTCCCGCTCGGTCTGCTCGATAGTAGATTTAAAACTGCCCGATTCCACCCTGGAAGGAGCGGCGGCTTTGGATAAATCGAGGTGTTCGACAGATATTTTCCCGCGGTTAAGAATATAGGCCTGCTCCAGGGTGTGGGAAAACTCTCTTACATTGCCGGGCCAGTGATAGGTCTGCAGATACTCAAGAACCCCATCGCTCAACTCAATCTCATTGTTTTTTGAGAATCTCTTTACCAGATGTTTTGCCAACAGCGGGGTATCCTCCAGGTGTTCTCTCAGCGGCGGCAGGTGCACCTCGATTACTTTAAGCCGGTAGTAAAGATCCTCACGGAAAGTGCCATCGGCAATTTTCTGGTGGAAGCGATAAACCTTACATCGCAGTGGAGCTGAGCGGTCGAACCCACCCGCTCAAAGATTTTTTCCTCGATAACCCGGAGAAGCTTGACCTGCTCATTTAGCGGAATGTCATCCACATCATCCAGATAAAGCGTACCGTGCTGAGCCAGCTCGATTCTCCCGCTTTTGCGCTGGTCCGCTCCGGTAAAAGCTCCCCGTTCATGCCCGAAAAGCTCGCTTTCCACCAGGGTCTCCGGGAACATTGCGCAGCTCACCTTGACGAAGGGATAGGAGTGCCGCCCGCTCAATTTATGAATCACCGAAGCAACCAGATCCTTTCCGCTTCCGGTTTCTCCGCAGAGCAAAACATTGGCGTCCGATTCGGCGCATACCCTGACCAGATGTTTAAGATGGCGCATGAACGGGCTTTTACCGATAATCGACTTTTCAATCTCGAGAGATTCCCTGGAAAGCTGTCCTTCCCTGGCCGGATCTTTACGGGCCATTTTCTGTTCGATCCGCGACAGCAGAGGGATTATCTGGCGATTGTCGAAAGGCTTGGTCACGAAATCCAATGCGCCCCTGCGGATCGCTTCCACTGCCAGAGGAATCGTACCATAGGCGGTCATCATTATTACCTCGGTGCTGGGCGCGACCTCCTCTTTGATCCAGTGTAACAGTTCAAGACCGTCCATGCCCGGGAGTTTCAGGTCAGTGACCACCACATCCACATTTTCGCACTGGAGAACATTCAGGGCTTCCTTGGCATTGGTCACCGTATGCACCGAATGCCCGGCTTGCGAAAGGTCCGCAAGCAGGGTCAACCGCTTGGAATCATCATCTTCAACGACCAGGACTTTCATGTACTCTGAACTCCAGATTAAAAAGTCGAAATTATTAGCTGTTCTATTTTAAGAAAATTTCTTATTCAGCTTTCAGCATAACTTTGAATGTCGAGCCTTTACCGGGCGTGCTGGTTACCTCTATCGACCCTCCCATCTGGGAGACCAGCATCTGACAGATCCAAAGTCCCAGCCCTGTGCCCTCGGTCGGAGGTTTGGTTGTATAGAACGGCTCGAAGACAAGGTCCAGCTCCTCAGGACCCAGGCCCTCGCCGGTATCGGTTACCTCGACAGCCACACTGCCCGGAGCTCCGTTAAGCTTGAATGATGTCGGGTAAGTATGGATTGTCAGCATACCGCCATCCGGCATGGCGTCAACCGCATTCGTACAGAGATTGATTACCACCTCCTGAAGGGCGTAAGGGTCTCCTTTGGCTTTGGGCACCTGTTCCAGTTCGGAACAAATTTTAACCTCGTTGGTCACTTGTATTTCCAGAAGCCTCAAGGCGGCATTTATCTCCCGGTTTACATCTACGGCTTGAATATCGATGCCGTGGGGACGGGCGTAATCCTGGAGCCGGTAAGTCAGACGCTCGATGCGCTCGAGCTCCTCGCGCATCAACATGATAAAACTCTCAGACCCTTCCGGAGCGGGCGGACCGTTTTTCACATGATGCAGACAGTTTTTCAAACCATCCAAAGGGTTCTTGATCTGATGAATAATAGCGCTTACAAGCTGTCCGAGACCGAGAAACTTTTCTTTCTGGCGAATTTCCGCTTCAGCATAACGCACATTTTTAAGCACGGAAACTGTAAAATAGACCGCAAAAAGCAGGGCGCTGCTCAGGGCGATAAACTTGCCCAGAAGGTATATGCCCTTGCCGCTGGCTCCCCCTCTTAAATACCACAGATTAAGAGCATGTTCCGGAATCAGACCCTGATACTGAAGTAAAAGTATAGTACCGACCATCCCGGAAGCAATTATCGCTTCGAGATAGGCCAGGGTTTCAGGTAAAAGTATGCCGGCAATGATAATGTGAAAAACAAAATAGAAAATAAAGGGATTGTGTGAGATTCCGGAGAAATACAACAGCAGGGTCAGGGCTATCAGATCCACTGTAATCTGCAGAAAAAGAATCCGGACCAGCCAGTCTTCCGAGGGCCTGACTTTCTTACGCGCAATGAACCAGAAAAAGAGGTTGTACCCGACAAGAAAAAGGCCAAGCAGGTAAAGCGGAAGGGGATCGGGAACTATATCGAGAAAACCGGAAACGAACCAAATTACAAAAAAAAGACCCCCGCATGCCACCCAGCGCAAGTTCACCAGCCAGTTTAATCCTCCATCCAGATAATAGGCCGAACTGGCTAAAATTCTTCTTATCACCGGGGGTTTGACTCTTACAAGTCGATCAGGCTTTGAGGTCTCACCTATCATGTGAGCGCCTTTACTCTAAGAAATTGATAGTTCAAGTAAAATACTATTTTATTATAAATCTTTACGCCGGTCAAGTCGATTCTCACTTTACTCTCCAATAAGTTAGAATATAATTATTTAACAAATTTCAGGCCATTTGCTCTTTAGCGCCATAACCATAAATGCCACCCGCTCATTTATTCCAGCCATCAGGGATAAGGCAGCATTTCCCACATTACTGCAGGCAGTGGAACTGAAAATCCCTGTGTCAATGGTCAAAAATCGGGGATCGAGGCCGGTGAGAGGATTCTTTCCAGCTCATGTCTTCCGCGGGTAAGTTTCGAAAGTCCGGCAACAGAGCTTTATGCCATTTGCGCCGAATGAGGGTGGAGGAACGGGTCATTACACTTATTTATCATTGATAAGCTGCCAGATTTATGAATTCATTTGCCTGTTATTTTCATGAAAGTCCCGCCCAGGACCAGGTCCAGGTCTTTATTATCCAGCCCCAATTTTTCCAGACAGGCAAGATCTCTGGAAAAATCATCCGGGCCAAACCACGGATAATCCACCCCGTAGATTACGCGCGAGGGCCCGAGGTGATCGAAAAAAACCTCCATATCGGAGAGCGGGATGTACCAGGAGTATTTCTTGTCCAGAGAATGGGTAAGGTCCAGATAGGTATTGGGGTTAGCCTGCAGCACTGCGAACACCTCGCGGCAAAACGCCAGGCCTGCGCCGTGGGCGAAGATAATGGGAATCTCCGGAAACCGGTTGGCCAGCCTGTCGATCTTTAGCGGGTGATATTCAGCCAGGGGGAAGGGGAAGTCTGAGGAAAAAACCCCTGTGTGTATAAGAAGCGGCATCCGGTAACTGTTGAGAAGTGAATAAAACTCCTGGTCCCGCTCTGGATCGATAGAGAAACGGCAGATGGGCGGATGGAATTTAACCCCGATAAATCCTTGCTGGCGGGCCTTGACCAGGCGCTCAGGGGAATTTTTCATTTGGGGGTTGAGCGAGGCGAAAAGCATGATTTGCCTGCGGCCGGCGGCCTGCTCCTCAAGCCAGGCCAGACCATCCTTGTCCGGGTCGATCCGGGATGTACACCTCCCTGGAGGCACCTCGAATGGTGAAAGGGCGGTGGCGCAGTCAAAACCCAGGCGAGCGATAAAGGTGCAGAGGTGCTCTATCGAGCCAGGGAAAAATCCGGTCTTGGGATCCAGGGGGAATCTTTCCGGGTTCCGGGGAAAACAATGGCAATGGAACAAGACCCTTGGACAATTACCGGAAGAGTGATTGAGATTTTCCGGAAGAGCCTCTTCTTCCATATCTCTGGGGCCGGCGCTCGATTTTTCTTTTTCCGCGCCTGCTCCAGCAAGACCCAGCACTCCCATTTTTACAAAATCCCGGCGGTCCATTTTTGTCCCGCACAATTAATGTTTCTTGTCCCGGCTAAGCCCTGATTGCCTGGCGCCTACCAGATGAACTTCAATTCACAGTCGATAGATTCATGTTTATTATACCACGATTTAAAACATCCGCGCAAGACTATTATAAATAGAAAAGTATTGTCGCCCGGACGATTCAAAAACCTGTCAGCTAACCGAAAAACGGACGCCATTTTTTCTCTTTCGGTTTTTGGGTCAACAGGCTGACAAATATCAGGCAGACTAAACTGGCTCCCAAGGCCGGATAAACGGTCGGCATCCCCCAAGGCTTGCTCAGGAGTTCCCAGAGCGCTGTTGTCGCCATTCCTGCTGCGATCGAGCTCACCGCTCCGGCTGAGTTGGCCCTTTTCCAGAAAAAAGCCGCCAGGAGCGCAGGGGTTATCCCCGTTCCATACATCGTATAGGCGTAGATCGCCATTTCAAGGATTCTGGTGAAAAAAGCCACCTGAAGGTAGGCCAGAATGCCAAGCACGATGACAACGACCCTGGAAAAAAGCACAAGCCTGGACGCTGTGGTCGAGGGATTGATAAAACGCTGGTAAATATCCCGGGCTATATTGGTCGCTGGCACCAGCAGGAAAGAATCGGCTGTGGATACTATCACGGCCACTATAGCAGCCAGGCAAAGGCAGCCCACTGCCAGCGGCAGGGCGTCTTTCACCGTGTACAAGATTACCATTTCCGCCTCGATTCCGGCGAATTTCGCGCTGCCTGCCACAGCCAGCACTACAATCAAGGTTTCGAGCACAATCGTTCCGCCTACCCAGCCGACCACTGATTTCCGGGCAGCCGATTCATCCCGGGCCGAGAAAAAACGTTGGTACATCCCTCCCTCTCCCAGCAGAAGAAGCATTGTGGCGCACGAATAACCCAGGGCTTCCCGGACAGTCAGCTCTCCGAACACCTGAAAATGAGACTCCGGCAGCCTGGCTGTCACGGCTTCCCAGCCACCGGCACTGCTCAATAAAAACGGCAATGCCAGAAACAGTCCCAGGATCATGACTATACCGTTTACCACATCCGTATAGGCCACTGAGATCATTCCCGCCAGCACGGTGTATCCGATAACGAAAACGGCGGTAATCAGTATCCCGCTCTCTTTTGAGATGCCGGTGACGAAATTCAGCACCATCCCGCCGGCGCGGAACTGGTAGGAGACGATCGCCGTGTAGGCTACTATGGTAACCAGCGTCCCGAGCAAGCGGGCGTACTTGTTATAACGCGCCTCGAGAATATCCGGCACGGTAAACTGACCGAAACGGCGGGCCCGGCCGGCAACGGTATATAAAATGATTATCGCCACCCACACCCCGGCATCGAACCAGAGAGCGGCAAATCCCTTGTCGTAGGCCAGACCCGCACCGCCGAAAATCGAACCCGAACCCATCCATGTTGCCAGAAGAGTGCCCACCAGCACCTTGACAGACAATCTCCGGCCGGCGACCATGAAATCGACCTCGGTCTTCACCAGCTTGCTTCGGCTGGCCCCCACAGCTATAAGCACTATCAGGTAGGCGATAATGACCCAGAAATAAATCATCCTCGTGCCCTGTTACTAATAAACTCGATGTCTTGGTGTCTAAAGGTGAGCAATGACTCACCCCCGCGCGCACCTTTCTAATATTCCGGCCTAGCTGCTTATGGAATACGGTCCCGGCAAGGTTTCTATACAGTGCAAAGACAAAAAACCGGGGCCAGTGCAAATACAACAGCGCGAATACCCTGAATTGAAAAATAATGCCCTGTCTTTATAAAACCATGTAAATCCATCAGGGTATGCAGTACGACACTAAATTATACTCTGCTTTCCTGATCCGTATCCAGGGTAGCATGCTTTTTTTATTCCATTGATCTGTTATTTATTTCATTTTTATACTAAATTTAATCCCTTTCTCTTTACAATAAGCTGCTTATTACTTAAAATTAATTAGAACCAAAACCTTTATTTTATTTTGTATATACTTTTTTAAGTTTAGCACTTTCAAGAGGACTGGCTTTCCATTTAAAAAAGGAGCGACGAATGCTGGAGAAGCAGTAGAAGAGCGATTTTAACTTGTCCGCTGTTACCGGATGAATAAAGAGCAGGGGACAATTTTACTGAGAAAAGCAATTATGAAAAATTAATTGCAACATTCCCCAACACAAAGGAGTTAAAGATACCAGAAAATTTTACCCTGGCGGCATATTACCAAGCCATCCAGAATTACTGATAAAATTTCAGACTGGGAACAGGCTCTCTGCCGGTCTTAATTCTTGCAGGTGTTCTTTTCAGACAGCATTTCAAGGATCAGATTAAATTGTCCGCTTCCGAAATTAAATCCACTAGCTTGAAGCTGGTAGGCGGATTCATGAGCCTGTTCCTGTTTAAACCGGAGTAGAACCATGTGGGATTACACTAATAAAGTCTTAGAACATTTCCGCAACCCGAGGAATGTCGGCTATATCAAAGATCCTGATGGAGTGGGCGAGGTCGGTTCAATGGCCTGCGGCGATGCGCTCAGGCTGATGTTCAAGCTGGATGAGAGGGGCTGTATCACCGATGTCAAATTCCAGACTTTCGGCTGCGGAAGCGCGATCGCCTCTTCCTCAGCCCTGACCGAAATGGTAAAAGGTAAAACCCTCGAGGAAGCCGAGAAGATAACTAACCAGGACATTGCCGACTACCTCGGCGGGCTGCCGGTGCAGAAGATGCACTGCTCTGTGATGGGCCGCGAAGCCCTGGAGGCCGCTATCGAGAATTACCGCTCGGGAACCACTGAGAAGAAAGAGCTCGAGGGAAAGGTGGTTTGTATCTGTTTCGGGGTAACCGAGACGAAAATAGAAGAGGTTATTAAAGAGAACGGTCTGACAACGGTGGAAGAGGTCACCAATTACACCAAGGCCGGCGGCGGCTGCGGCGGCTGCAAAGAGCAAATCGCAGAGATCCTCGCCCGGCATGTCAAAACCCCGGATAAAATCGAGGAGATTCCGGTCAAGCCGCAGCGCAAGAAATTAACCAACATCCGGAAAATCCAGCTTGTGCAGGAAACTATCAATCGCGAGATCAGACCCGAGATGCAAAAAGACGGCGGGGATCTTGAGCTGATAGATATCGAGGGGAGCAAGGTGGTTGTCTCTCTGCGCGGCACCTGTGCGGATTGCCGTGTCGCCGCTTTTACTCTCAAGACCGTTGTGGAGCCGAAGCTCCGTGAGTTTGTATCCGATGATCTGGTTGTCGTGGAGGAGAAATAAATGAAGGTGGTATATCTGGACAACAACGCAACCACTATGGTCGCTCCCGAGGTAATGGAAGCCATGCAGCCTTTCTGGTTCGAGCTGTACGGCAACCCCTCCAGCATCCACTCTTTCGGCGGAAGGGTAAGAAAGCAGGTGGAGGAAGCGAGAGAACAGGTGGCTGCACTTCTTGGTTCATCCGCCGATGAGATCATTTTCACCGGGGGAGGCTCGGAAAGCGATAACACGGCCATCTTCGGCGCTTTGGAAGCAATCGGCCCGGACAAACGCCATATCATCACCACACGGGTCGAGCATCCCGCCGTGCGGGGTGTCTGCTATCACCTGAGGAACAAGGGTTACAGCCTGACCGAGCTGAATGTGGATTCCAAGGGCGCTCTGGATCTGGAGCAGTTGTCCGCATCAATTACTCCGGATACAGCCCTGGTCACTATCATGTGGGCCAACAATGAAACCGGTGTGGTTTTCCCGATGGAGAAAATCGCCAGGCTGGTCAAGTCCAGGGGTGTGCTGCTGCACACGGATGCAGTGCAAGTAGCCGGGAAAATTCCGATCGATGTGAGCAAGATAGGGGTGGATCTCTTGTCTATCTCCGGACACAAGCTGCATGCACCTAAAGGCATTGGGGCGCTTTATATCCGCAGGGGCACAAAGATCACGCCGCTGATTATCGGCGGTCACCAGGAGAACGGCAAGCGGGCTGGAACGGAAAATGTCCCCAGCATTATCGGCCTGGGCCGCGCCTGCGAACTGGCAATCAAATATATGAAAGAGGAAAATGAGCGTGTCCGCATCCTGCGCGACAAACTCGAGGCCGGCATCCTTGCTGCCTGCACGGATGTGCGGATCAATGGCGCAAACCGTTTGCCTAATACCCTGAATGTGAGCTTCAGATATATCGAGGGTGAATCGATATTATTGATGTTCGATGACTGCGGGATCTGCGCTTCCTCCGGCTCGGCCTGTACCTCCGGCTCGCTTGAACCCTCACATGTAATGCGGGCCATGGGCGTGCCCTTTGAAGCAGCCCACGGCTCGATTCGTTTCAGCCTCAGCCGCTACAACACGGAGGAGGAGATCGATTACGTGCTCGAGAAAATACCGCCCATTATCGAGCGGTTGAGAGAAATCTCTCCTTTTGTAAGTCAAATATCACAGCCTTCTCGATGAGCCTGTCCGCAGGGTGATCGGAAATAGAAACGCCGCCGGAGCTGCGAATTGCATAAAATTGATTGGCGGGCTGCGGGGATAATCGCATATTTCATGGAAGCGCACCACATAATCAATATTTAAACCAGCCTGGGCAAAATCCCAATCGCAAGATAATTAAAAACCGGTTTTCTATCATTAACGATCAAACCCCAAGTTTTTAGAGTAAGCCATCAGGAGCATTCAGTTAAACAGAGCGATTATGAACTTTAATATTACTGAGGTTTATAAATACACAGGGTCGGGGGAGAACAGCCTTTATCACCGGTAATCCATTCAAATAAATCAGACAAAGACCAATTATGTTATATTTTGCATCTTGAAGAGATTATCGGGAAAAAGTCTATTTGTAAATTCAACTTTCATTGACTTTAAAAATTATCTGAAATATATTTTCTTGCCTGAAGGAAACCCACACGGTTGTTTTGGGGAAAATCTATCGAATCTTAAATCCTCTCAGTAGCGGTTTCCCGAACAGAGATTTGCAACCTAATAAGGACTTGATCATTTCACCATGCTCAAAATGCTTGGAAAAATTGAAAGATCGAGTTTAATTAGCTATTAGAAAAATGGAGATTATTTATCGATGAACGATTATATAGTGGCTGTTCTTATTGGGCTATCATTCGGCAACCTGTGGGTCTGCGCACTTCTTATATTCTCATTGCAAACCACCAACAGATCTACCTGCGGCGGCTATTTGCTCGGGCGGGTTCTGGCGATAATCGCCCTTTCCTTGGTAGTCGCCTTTGTCGGTAAAATGGTTTTCGTTCCCAGTGGGCTGCTCAACATATTGTCTGGTCTGTTTATAATCGGATTCAGCGCTTATCTGGCGTTCACCCGCTTATTCGGGTGGGTCCCACCATGGAAAAAACCACGGCTCCCTCATGCAACCGGAGAAGAAGGTTGTGATCACGACTGCTCGACCTGCCCCACGGCTGGGCATGTCGAATACAAAAGTGCCTGCGATGCTTGCGGAGACCCTAAAATTTGCGAGGCTGAGGAACCGGAAGTCGAGACATTGACCAGACAGGCCAGGGTTAAATGGAGCCGGGATGTCAAAGAGGAGAAAGTTTCAGGATTTACAGTAGGCATAACCCTTGGCGCGATGCAGGGCGCAACCCTTTGCCATAAGCTTGTGGTCCTGGTGCCCATATTGCTCGGCGCTTCAATGTATAAAGCTTTTGGAATCGGTCTTTCATTCAGTCTTTCATCCACAATATATCCACTGCTTGGATTCGTCTTCGGGGCATTTGCGCTTAAGCTCGTAAAGTATAAAAAGTTACTGTTCGCTGTAAGCTGTGTTCTGCTGGTACTTGCCGGAATAAGATACCTGGTTAAGGGAATAATGATTTAAGGCGGATGAAAAACTCGGAATGATAGGTTATATCAGGATAAATCAATTCTTGTTGAATGCTTAATTCCCTGTTAGACAGCCAGTTATAGCCTCATCGCCGGAATAGATTCTTACTCTCGGAAATTGTTCTCCACCCCCCCTGGACAATATTTTAGAGAACCTGTTTTTTTTTGAGAAAGGTTGGAGGGTGAATCCAAAAGGCAATATACTAATACTTCTCATACTTTTCGTCTCTCTCTGCATTTTCGCATCTTGCCAAAGTCAGAAACCTCAACATCCCGAACAGGCTGTTGCCAAGGTTATGCGCCACAATTTCACCTCCAGGGTTCTCGCCACGGGAGTTATCAGTGCGCAAATCGGCGCAGAAGTCCGTGTCGGCTCCAGGGTCTCCGGCAGGGTCCAACGACTGTTCACGAACATTGGGGATATGGTCAAAAAAGGCGATATCATTGCCCAGTTGGAAAAAGAAGATATCGAGGCATTGGTAGCCCAGCGCAGGACTGAGTTCCAGATGGCTCAGGCCAAGCTTGAAGGGTTGGAAAGACTGTTCCCCAAAGAGATCGAGAAGGCCGAGGCAGATGTGGCCAAATGGCAGGCCACTGTCAAGCTGGCCAAGATAGATCTGCTCCGGAAAGAGGATCTGTTGAGAGACGATCTGGCTTCCCAGCAGGAGGTGGACCTGGCCCAGGAACAGTTGGCCGTGGCCCAGGCCGAGCTCGTATCAGTCGAAAAAGCCCTGGAGCTGATCAAAACACAGGCTGATGAAGATATCAGGCAGGCGCAGATGGAAGTGGAACGCACAAAATCTGCATTGGCCAGCTCAAAAGCGGAACTCGCTTATACGACCATAGTCGCTCCAATCTCCGGTGTAATCGCCTCTGTTGAGACACAGGAAGGCGAGACAGTAGCTGCGGGTATGAACGCCCCCACCTTCGTCACTATAATCGACCTCAACCGTCTCCAGGCACAGGCGTATGTCGATGAAGTTGATATCGGCAAAATCGAGCCCGGCCAAAATGCTGCTTTTACAGTGGATGCCTTTCCGGCACGGGTTTTCGAGGGCAAGGTCGATGCGATCCACCCCAAGGCCGTGATCCTGGACAATGTAGTCAACTACATCGTTGAGATCGAGATCGAGGAAGAGTACCAGAATATTTTGCGCCCGGAGATGACTGCCAATGTGACTATCTTTCCCCAGGAGCGGACAAATGCACTCGCTATCTGGGTGAAAGCTCTCAAAAGAGAGAGCGGTGAAAATGTGGTCTATGTGCTGGAGGACGGCCGGACCCAAAGGCGTGAAATCAAAGTGGGAGCGCAGGATGGCCAATGGATCGAGGTCGTGGCGGGACTTGAAGAGGGCCAGACAGTACTTCTCGGAACTCCTTTAGGAACTCCTTTAGGAACTCCTTCTGCGAAAGATGACCAACAATAGGACATGATAATGATAGTGCTGGAAAACATTGAGAAAACATATGAGAATGCTGGCCAGAAAACGCCGGTGCTCAAAGGGATTTCTTTCCAGATCAAGGCTGGCGAGTACGTAGCGATTATGGGGCCCTCAGGCAGTGGGAAAACCACGCTCATGAATATTATCGGCTGCCTGGATAAACCGACAGTCGGGAATTACTATCTCGAAGGTCTAGACACTGTTAAACTGGAAGATGAGGCTCTTTCTCAAGTCCGGAACCGCAAAATCGGTTTCGTTTTCCAGCTCTTCCATTTGCTGCAGCGTACTACCACGCTCAAGAATGTCATGCTGCCGCTCATCTACGCAGAGAAATATCCTTCCAATGCTGAGGAAATAGCCCGGAAGGCTCTCGCAGCCGTAGGTCTGGCGGACCGCATCCACTACAGGCCAAACCAGCTTTCCGGCGGGGAGCAGCAGCGGGTTGCTATCGCCCGGGCCCTGGTCAATGACCCGGCCATTATCTTGGCCGATGAACCTACCGGCAATCTGGACAGCCGGAGTGGAATCGAGATCCTGGCAATCTTCAAGAGTCTCAACGAGCAGGGACGGACAATTGTCTTGATTTCTCACGACAGATCCGTGGCCGAACATGCCGGCCGTATTCTTCTGCTCAAAGACGGGAAAATAACTGGTGAAGAGATGGTGGCCGAACCCCGTGATGCGGAAGAGGAGCTGCGCGTCCTTGGGCAAAAGGAGGAAGATGCATGAGAACTCTGGGAATCGCCCTGGAGGGTGCACGCGCGCTGTCTGCCTACAAACTCCGCACCTTTTTCATGATGGCTGGGACTGTTGTCGGTATCGCCGCGCTCATCGCAATCATGGCTGTGGGCAAGGGAACTGAAGCCAGGGTCATGAAACGGGTCAATAACTGGGGACCACAGGCGATAATGTTGATTTCCGGGGGCGGCAAGGATTTACCCCCGCCGGACATCACTGTCACCACCCTGACACTGGAAGACGCCGAGGCAGTGCGTAATTCTATTGATAATCTCGAGCTCGTTTCTCCAATGGCCTGGAAATTCTATTTAGGCCTGAAGCGCGAGGCCAACCAAATCCGCTCGGTAGTCTGGGGAGTTGAGCCCAACTGGCATCAGGCTTATGACTGGTACGTTTCGGAAGGCGAAGGTATCTCTGCAGAAGATGTTGCCACGCTGGACCGGGTCTGCGTAATCGGTAAGACAGTCAGGGAAGAGCTTTTCGGAGAAGAGGACCCGTTCGGCAAGCGTATATATCTCAACAATGTCGGCCTGACAGTCAAAGGCATACTCGAGGAACGGGGCACCAGCCCGGGGGGAGGGGATTTCGACAACCGCATCATTCTCCCGATTACCACGGCTATGCGCCGGGTTTTGAATGTGGATTACATCGGCGCCGTTCGTATTATCACCAAAGACCCCTCTCTCATCCCGGGACAGGTCCGGGCTATCCGTGAACTGATGCATAGGCGCCATCATATCACACCCCCGGAGGAAGACGATTTTCGGATAATCACGCCGATGATCATCGCTGACCTGGCCCGGGGTATCTCGCGAACCCTCTGGATTTTACTCATGGTGCTGGCCGTTCTCAGCTTGCTGGTCGGCGGGGTGGTGATGATGAACATACTACTCATGTCAGTCAGCGCGCGAAGGGAAGAAATTGGTCTGAAACGAGCGCTTGGAGCGAAACGTAAGGATATTTTCATTCAATTCTTGACCGAGTCCTTGGCTGTTACTCTTTTGGGTATGGTTCTAGGCTCGTTTCTTGGCTGGGGCGTAAGTGCCATTATTGCAACTACTACTAAGATGCCCGTGATTCTCTCCTGGCAACCGTTCACCATTGCGGTTATCTTCGCTTTGCTCATCGGCACGTTTTTTGGTGTGCAACCCGCACGCCGAGCCGCCAGGCTGCACCCAGTGGAAGCGTTGCGATGAAGTTATCCAGAAACCTTCTGCTCTCCTTTGAAATCCTTGCCGCCCATAAGTTGCGTACCCTGTTAAGCGTGCTGGGCATTGTTGTCGGTGTCGGGGCTGTGATCCTGATGGTCTCTGCCGGAAGGGGCGCAGAAAGACGGATCCTGAACCTGATCCGCAACATGGGCACAAACATAATCATTGTCAATGCAGGGCAGACACGGATTGTCGCCGGCAGACAAATACAGACAGAGAACGTTATCACCCTGGAGCCGGATGATGCCGAGGCTATTCTCCGGAACTGCCCTTCAGTGGCCGGCGCCGCTCCGGCTATCGATAAAAGAATCTCGGCTGTCTGGGAGTCCGAGAACGCGATCACGAGTGTCCTGGGAATGACACCGGAAGGCTTTGCCTTGCGCAATATCGCTATTGCTTCGGGACGTATTTTCAATCCTGATGAGGGACGGGCCAGACGGCGTGTTGCAGTGGTCGGACCCACTGCAGCAAAGAACCTTTTCCTTGGAAAAGACCCCCTCGGGCTGCAGTTTCTTATCGGCCACGTGCCTTTTACAGTGATCGGAGTAACTGCTCCCAAAGGAACAGATGTCAACGGCCAGGACCTGGATGACATCATTGTCGTGCCCCTAGAAACAGCTATGCGCCGTATTTTCAATGTGCCATACATCCAGACTATCTACATACAGGCGCACAGCCCCCAGATTCTCGACCGCGCTGAGGCTGAAATCACCGAAGTCTTAAGGCAGCGGCACCGGCTGAGAGACAAGCCGAATGATTTCACGATTCAGAACCAGGCCACTCTGCTGGCCACCGAACGGGAGACAACCAGATCCATGACGTTTTTGATCGGCAGTGTGGCGGGCATCTCACTTATTGTCGGTGGAGTGGGTATCCTGGCGGTCATGCTGATCGCGGTCCGCGAACGAACAAGTGAAATCGGCCTGAGAAGAGCTCTCGGCGCCCGCCGGGTCGATATCTGCACCCAATTTCTGACCGAATCAAGTATTCTGGCCAGCGCCGGAGGCCTCTTAGGTGTAATCGGAGGGATTACAGCCTCACTTGCGATCTCGGCCTTAGGCTACTGGGAAACAGTCATCTCCTGGCCGGCAGTAACACTCGGGTTCGCCTTTTCGGTGTCCATAGGAATCCTGTTCGGCATCTATCCGGCAACCCGAGCAGCCAGCCTCGAACCGATAAATGCTCTCAGGGCCGAGTAAAAAGGAACAATATTTCGATAACGAGACAAGATAACACAAATAACTCATTTGACAGGAGGCACTTATAGTACTTAAGGTATTAGTTTTATCCTGTATCGCCATATTATATAACAAAAAGTAAAGCTTGTTTAAGGCCGGTGGAAACTTAATCTCCGTTCATTAATCAACAATGGGCCAACCATGCGCCGGATTTAGTATTTTATTTAACATGCCGGTCCAGCTTTATTTTTGGATCTAGATCCTGATTATCCACTCTTTTTCATATAAAAGCAATGGAGGATATCTATTATGCTCGCTAACCGTTTCAAATCCAAGCTTTCTGCCCTTGCCATGTTGACCACTCTTCTGTACCTGTTCACAGCCGCCACTCTCGGTGCGCAAATAATCGCCCCGGGTGATGATGACGGCAATGGTGAAGCAGGTTACAAGGAAGATATCAACCAGGATGAGGTAACAGATGTATCGGACGCAATAGCCTTGTTGCTGTTGGGGCAGAATGATCCTGAGAGCCCGGTGGCAGACTACAACGATGACGGCGAGTACAATATCATAGACGTCATTTCTCTCTTAATCAATATGCGCGATGAAAACCTGACGCCCTTGCCGACTTTCACTATCACGGGTAAAGTGCTCCTGAATAGCCAGGGTGCGGAAGGGGTTGTGATAGTGATCGAGGGCGGTGAAGTATGGAAGCAAGTCACTACGGATTCGCTTGGTATTTACCGCTTTGAGGACATACCGGACGGCATGTACGAAGTGAAACCCATAATCCGGAACTGGTATTACTCATTCCTGCCTGAAGACTGTGAGGTGAAAATAAACGGTAATTCGTTGACCCTTCCCAACATAGAGGCTTCCCTGGCCTCTAATACGCTCAGAGGCAGAATACTGTTGGATAATGTCGGCCTGTCCGATGTGACTGTCTCAATAAAGGGCGAGCTCTTAGATACGTCAATTGTCACGGACTCGAATGGCATATACCGAATCGAGGGTCTTTATAATGCACCTTACACAGTGGTGCCGCAGAAGGAGAATTATAGTTTCACCCCTTATACTTTCGCGGTTGTACTAAATGGGGATTCAGTTGTTGCCCGCGACATAATAGCGAGCCCTGTTGGCCCGGAGCCTGTTCAAGTCTATAACGTTACAGGAAGAGTTATTTGTACGGTCCAGCCCTTAAGCAGCGTAACGGTGCTCGTGGCAGGAGATATGGAAGTCTCTACCGTTACAGACGCTAACGGGTTTTTTTATTTTCTGCTTCCAAACGGGAATTATAAAATCATTGCAGTACCAATCCCCTTGCTTCAGGTGTTCAACCCTGTCTCAATCGATTTTACTGTCAATGGACAGGATGTTGGCAACCTGGAATTTATCGGTTTCGGGGCGGGAGGTATCGAGGAGTAAAGAATAAACTGTAGATTTTTAAACCTCGAGGATTTGTCTTGGCTGACATTTTAATTTTTCTTTGTGTTTTCTGGTTTTCCAAGTAATTTCAGTATTATTGTCAATCCTAAAGAAACTGGGATTCCATTTCAATTTTTTCTCCGGAGAGTCAACTTATGTGCCTGAAAAAAACTACGGCAGTCCTTTGCGCTATGTTCATGTTTTTTATATCCGGTCTGCTTTTCGGACAGGAAGTTGCAGGTGAAATTGCCCTGCCCCTTGATGACGCCACACCTCAGGATTCATCCACCAACAAGCTGAAAGTTACCGATGCTGCGGCTAGTTCGGGTTCTGATGTGGTGGTGAAAGTCCAGGCCACAACGGACAAGGATTTTATCGGAGTTCTATTCGATCTGCTTTTTGATGTCACCAAGCTTCAGATAAAAAATGTCAAGGCCGGAACCGACTCCGCTGGCCTTATACTGGTAGGCGTGGATTCCTCCGCAATAAGCAGGGCAAACAGCAGTGGTAAGATCGGTGTCTCTTTTATCGATTTGAACTTGAGCAATCCGGTGGCGGCTGGTACGGACAGAGAGTTGCTTGTTGTTACATTTACCGCTGTTGAAGGTGCCGAGGGAGAGGTGGCAGTCACTCTGGACAATGTCTCTGTTTCTGATGATAAGGCGCAGGAGATAGTGTTTGCTTTAGAGGGTGGAACGGTCACTATAACTGCCGGTATAACTGGCGATGTCAATGGAAGCGGTTCTGTCGATATTTTCGATCTTCTCCAACTGCTCAAAGTGCTCGGGGGGACAAGCGAAGTTTCAGCGGCATCCGATGTAAACCAGAGCGGCTCAACTGATATTTTCGACCTGCTGGCGCTGCTTAAGCTTCTGGCCGGCAGCTAAATCCGGAATAAGAATTTAACCACTACCGTCTGTAGCCGGCAGGTACGAACAGCCAAAATCGCTCAAGTAGATTCGCTAGAGGTTTAAAACCGCTCTCTACAAAATAATCTAGTTTTTACCTCACAGCATCAACCCGACAAAAGGGGTTCCGGACAGCCTTATCTGGCGCTGCCCGGAACCCTTTTTGTGTCCCGGAGGCTTACAATCCCGCCTTCTTGTGAATAATCCAGCTTAATGAGTCTTGCATCTGAAACATCGGCAATACTATTCTAAATCGACCTGATACATTATATTAAATAAGGGAATCTTGATTCAAATCCAAGGGCATGCTATCATTCAGCCATAGACCAACAGGAGGCTGAACAGGCCCCTGTTCCGCATTTGATTGGCATGCCGGTTCAAATTCATCTTTTGGTTTCCAGGGCATAATTATTCAGGCCAGTATCCCATAGAACAAGGGAGGATAATCATGATGTCCGCTCGTCACTTCAAATTTTTTCCGCCTGCTGTTACCGTACTGATCACACTTATGTTCCTGTTCACGACTGCCAATCTCGGTACAAACATCCTAGCCCAGGAAGAAGATGAGGACGAGAACGGGGCTGAAGTCGCTTACATTGAAGATATCAACGAGGATGGCGAAACGGACGTTTCGGACGCAATAGCCCTGTTGTTACGGGGTCTGGAAGACCCTGACGACCCTGAGGCAGACTACAACGGTGACGGTGAATTCAACGTCCTGGATGTCGTATCTCTGTTGATAAATATCCGCAATGGAAACCTGACGCCGCTGCCGACTTTTCCTCTTATCGGTCGTGTGCTCGAAAGCGGCCAGGGCTTAGCTGGAGTTGAGTTTTCTATTGTCAGCTCCAAAGGATTTTATACGAGAGTCGCCTCGGACACGGCCGGCATGTTCCGTGTGGACAGCCTTAGGGAAGGCACATACGTAGTGCAGCCTATCATAAGAACCTACTATTACACGGTCAACCCTGACAGCATAACGGTAACCATCGAAGGCGATTCTGTAATCGTTCCAGACTTTCAGGCGACCCTGGCTGCTTATACAATGAGTGGCAGGATATTGGTGGATAGTACTGGCCTGGCGGAGGTCACGGTCAGTATCAAGGGTATTGATTTAGATACGACTCTTGTCACGGATGCTAATGGGAAGTTCCGGATCGAGAATCTTCTCAACGCCCGTTACGCCGTGGTGCCGCAGAAGACGGATTACACATTCACTCCTTTTAGCTTATCGGTGGAGGTACACGGGGATTCGGTTATTGTCCCTGATATAAAGGCGGCCCCTGTCAGTCCGGTAACCCCGGGTGGCCCGTCAATCCCCACTCTCTATAAGCTTGGGGGAAGGATTTACTGCACGGTTCAGCCTTTAATCAACGTTACAATGGTACTGATAGGAGATAAGGAAGCATCAACTGTAACAGACGCTAACGGATTTTACATGTTCCTGGTTCCAAATGGAGAATATACGATTTTTGGAATACCGATTCCCACGCTGCAGGTATTTAACCCGACCTCGACAACAGTTACAGTCAAGGGAGCGGATATCACCAATGTTGACTTTTATGGTTTCGGCGCTGGAGGAGGAGTCGAAGGGTTATAAACGGGAGTCACTCGAATAATATTCGCCGGATCGCCTTGACTGGCTTTTATGCGTTGCGGAATTTTCCCGGGCTTCCCAGAATTTATGGGTCCAGGGTGAAGTCTGTAAATTTTAACCGCCTGTTTTCCTGGCGGCAACACGCCTTTTAAAGGGCTTATTTTACCAATTAATCTGCCTTATTTAATTATCTTTCCTTTCTCAAATTGCGTGAAGACCGGCATTTGAGATATATTATCCGCCTATTAATGGGAACTTAAAGTATCCTTTTTGCAAATTTCCCACTCCGGTCTACTCTGTCATTCGAAAGACAATTTCCAGCGGTGCAATGCGGTTTTTTATTACTTTTTGCCAATACGAATCATTCAATATTAACCAAATTCAAGGACTGCGCTAAAAAGACCCTTGTCCTTTAGCTGATGCTGACTTTGTTTTTAAAGTACTTTTTCCTTAATATCTTGATCTGGATACAAATGAGAGAGTCATGAAAGCAGTAAAAAAAATATTAAAAGCATTGTTAATTTCAGCCTGTTTTTTATCTCTGACCTGCTCGGGCGTTCCCGGCCCCAATCCCATAACCGGACCGGAAAACCCCTCCTCGAAACCTGGAAATGGTACCGGCAGTGCCAGCGAAGACAATGCTCAAGGAGAAACAGACCTTTACAGGATTGGAGGAAGGATTTACGACTCGCTAAAGGGTTTCGCAAATACAAGGGTAAATATGCACGGCGAGTTCCCGGCACAGGCCCTGACAAACGAAAACGGGTACTACTACTTTGATGTGCCCAATGGGGATTACGTAATCGTACCGGAAAGAATTCCCGGACACAGTATTTATCCACCCTCAAGAAGCGTTACAATCTCAGGGAACCACAGACTCGACCAGCATTTTTACGTTTTCGGTTTTGAAAGAATCGATTAATAGTAATCTTACTCTAATTGTTCCGCTTTTAAGCTTAGCCGAGATAGTTATCTGGTAAGCGGAATCTCTTTCCCGTACTTTAACTTCCTCTCATTGTCTGCCTTCAATACAAAAACAGATCCGGCTTATATTCCTCTTCCCCAGGCCTTTTCAGGAGGTTTGAACGTCTATTCCCCTTTTTTAACCAACCAGACAGATCAAAACATCACTCCTCCCTCAAATCTCAGACAGGCAGAAGACAGAGCCATGGAATCAGTCAGCAGCGCGGACCGCTAGTCTTTGAACGACTTTTTTGAGCTTTCAGGCTATTTTATTCGAGATCCAGAGACACATCCCGGCCCACACTGAGGCTCAAATTGGACAGAGCGTCATGGAAATCATAGATCGAGTTGATATAATCCACCTTGGCCTGGAGGTAATCGGCCTGGGCTTTCCTGAGTTCCACCATGCTCGATGAGCCCAGCTCGTAGCGCCTGGTCTCGAGCCGGAGCGATTCGCCGGCCATTTTTTGGCTTTCAGCCAGGGTAAGGTTGCGCTGGCTCAGTCGGAGAAGCTCGAGGTAGTTTTGCCGCACGTCCCGCTCGATTGATAAACGCGTTTTGATTAATTCGTATTTCAACGAATTGACAGCCACCTGGGTGGTACGGTTCGCCTGAAAGCGTAAAAAAGCGTCCAGCACATTCCAGGTCGCGCTAAAAGAAACCTGCCGGCCTCTCTGTAAATCCGGCGTAAAGGTGAGACCTTCCTGGTTGCGAGAGTACCCTATCGAGGACCTTAAAACCGGGAGGTATGCCAGGCGTCCCATCCATAGATTGCCCTGCTGCTGTTTTATTTGCATTTCCAAATTTTCCAGGTCAGGGTGTTTTTCCAGCGCCTCGGCAGCCAGCTTATCGACATTGAAATGAAATTCAGGGATCTCGAAATCACCGGCCAGATTGAAATCGACCCCCATTCCTCCGCCGACAACCACGTCCAGGTTCAATTTCGCAGTGACCACCTGATTTTGGTACTCGAGGATCAACAACTCCTGATTCTGCAGGTCTATCTGGGCTTGCAGCACATCCAGCTTGGTGACCTCGCCCAGCTTAAAACGTTTCTCAGCCCTGCGGAGCTGTTCTCCGAGCTGCTCGGCCTGGTCTCTGGCTGCCTCCAGCAGTTTCTCCTGCCTGAGGACGTTAAAATACGCCGCGCGGACATCATTTACCACTGTCAGCTCGGAACTGCGCAGCTGGCTCTGACGGGCCCGGCGAAGGTAATAGGCGTTCCTCAGCCCGAAATACTTATCACCCGCATTGAACCAGGTATAACTGATACCGAGAGTAGCATAGCTGGCTTTGCTTATCCTGCCGACAGTGATGGTATTGCCTGCTGGGTTTGTAGTTAAGAAGGCTGTGTTGCTCTGGCTCAGACCGAATGAGGCGAACATGGTGGGTGTATACATGCCCCAGGCTAATAGAAGATCGCCTGTGCTGGCTCTCAGTTGTTCCCGCGAGATGTTGTAATCCGGGTTTCCTTGGAGCGCCCTGGTTAGACACTCATCCAGGGTAAGAGATTCCTGCGAGCCGGTTTCCGGAGACCCGACGCTGCGCTTGCCTACCGGGTGGAGCGAGGTCAGGTTGTAGGTATGAAAAAATGGTACCGGCGACTCCAGCAGGCTTGAGTATAGGCTATCAGCGGCGAATACAAAACGAGTCCCGCCAGCCAGAAAAACAAGCCCTAAAGAAAGAAAAATCATTCTGATTACACGAACTGGAACATGGTTGATCATTTAATCTTCCTCCGGATGGAATTAATCGTATTGTTAATCATTATTTATCGCTGCATAAAGCTGTCACTTGATGGTTAAGATCCTCTGGTGTTTTGTCCCGAAAATAAGGTTCAATATTCTGTAAGGGCGCACCCGCGTGTGCGCCCGCGGGCAGACACATGGATCTGCCCCTACGGTATGGCCTGGACCTGTGTTTCAGATTCGATCCGAACTTTGTTTGCGACCGTTGCCAGAAACGAAATAATATTCAAACAACCTTCAGGACAGCACACCAGTTTGGAAAAGGGAAAATTGCCAATAAATTTATTTAGAGTAAATATGCGCAACTCAGAAAGCAAACACAACATTCAACATATTCCTTTTGACGCATTCAGCTTTGGCAACTATTTAATACTCTGTCTCTTAAGAAAAAAATTCACACAAGTGAAATTATCTGATGTGCGCCCCTAAGGAAGGACCAGGCTTGTTGTAGATGGTGCAAAACAGTGATTCACCTCTTCAGGTTAATAAATTCGTGCAGGTCGCAGCCACACAACAAGCAACAGGACAGAAAATCTTTATCGAGCGATTCCGATGAAGAGTTAAACAGCGAGATTAGGTTTGTTCAATGTTGATAAATTCGTTATTATTATATTTAAACGGAACCAAGCATCGAATTGTAACGATTTGATCATTTCAGGTGAAACCTGGCAGAACTCAGGGCTAAAGACCGACAAAAAATAAAGGAGCTGGAATAATTTGTCAAACAGCCGTAATCTGATGAAAAGACGGGATTTCATGAAAGGGTGCGCCGCCGGCGCGGCAAGCCTGACACTTTCTGGACTATTCGGACAGTGTACAGGTTCCGGTGCCGGTAGAAACCCCAATCTTATTTTCATCCTCGCTGACGACTTAGGCTACGGCGACCTGGGATGTTACGGCCAGCAGAAAATCAAAACGCCGAATATCGACCGGCTTGCCGCCGAGGGTCTGCGATTTACCAGCCACTATGCCGGAAGCACTGTCTGCGCCCCTTCACGATGCTGTCTGATGACCGGTCTGTATACGGGGCATTCCTATATCCGTGGCAACATGGAGGTCAAGCCCATGGGCCAGGAGCCTCTGCCGGCAAACACAGTTACAGTCGCCGGAATCCTCAAACAGGCCGGCTACAGGACCGCCCTGGTCGGTAAATGGGGCCTTGGCCCGCCCGGCTCCACCGGCATCCCCAACCGTCAGGGCTTCGACTACTTCTACGGCTACCTCTGCCAGCGGCACGCCCACAACTACTACCCGGAATTCCTTTTCCGGAACGAGGAAAGAGTGCCCCTGGAAGGCAACAGGCTTCCCGAACCCAGCAGGCCGGACGGAGCGGGCGTGGCGATCGAAAAGGCTCAGTATTCCCACGACCTGTTCACCCGGGAAGCTCTCTCTTTTATCGAACAAAGCAAAGATAAGCCTTTCTTCCTGTATCTGGCCTATACGATTCCCCATGCCAACAACGAGGCGGGAAACGAGGGCATGGAGGTTCCCACAGATGAGCCGTATTCAAATCAGGACTGGCCGCAGCAGGAGAAAAACCACGCAGCCATGATCACCAGAATGGACCGGGACATTGGCCGGCTTATGGAGCGACTGAAAGGCCTTGGGATCGATCAGAACACCCTGGTGTTTTTTTCCAGTGACAACGGCCCGCACCGTGAGGGCGGGGCTGACCCGGAATTTTTCAACAGCAACGGGCCCCTGCGAGGTATCAAAAGGGACCTGTATGAAGGTGGGATCAGGGTCCCGCTGATTGCCCGCTGGCCGGGAAAAATCAAAGAAGGCACGATTACGGATCATGTATCCTCATTCTGGGATTTCCTGCCTGCCGCCGCGGAGATCGCCGGTACCGATGCTCCTGGGAATATTGACGGCATCTCGTATCTGCCCACCCTGTACGGAAAAAAACAGAAAGCGCACGAGTTTCTGTACTGGGAATTTCATGAAGGCCAGTCTTCAAAACAGGCGGTCCGGATGGGGAAGTGGAAAGCTGTCTGTCTCAGCCCTTTAGGGCCTCTGGAGCTTTATGATCTTTCTGTGGATATGGGTGAAAACAACGATATCGCCGGGGAAAATCCAGAAATCGTGGAAAAAATCGAAGCTTTCCTGAAGAGCGCAAGGACAGAATCTGAGCTCTGGAAGCTCAAGGATGGGACATAAAAAAACCGGTCACCAGCACTGAAAAGCTGTGCGGGCCGGCATCCTTTTTGCTTTAGGTCAAGGCCGCAATCGTGTCTGTGTGTAGTGGTCTTGGCAAAAAGGATGCCGGCCCGCTGCATTCACCTGCAAGTCAATAATAACCGCTTAAGAATGTGGCGTTTATCTCATTCCACGATATGGAAAACAATCAGCGCCTGTCTAACGCTTGAATTCTCTCAGGCTTACCGGCTTGCCTGTCTCGGCGCTCCTGTCCGCGGCGAAAATCACCCGGTGGGTTTCGAATGCGCTGACCAGGTTGTTATGTCCCTCAATTCCCTTATCCAGGCAGTCAGCATAATAGGAGAACTGCGCACCGTAAGGGTGATGAGCCACATCGCCGCTCTCAATAAGCTGCACTCCCATTTTGGTCCAGCCCTCCATGCCCTCGATCTTTTTGGTGTAAAAGAGCTCGTTTTTAAGAGTACCGTGCGAGCCGACAATGTTCATGTTAACCGCATAGGGCTGCATGCAGTCAGTCACCGAGGCTACCTTGCCGATCAGGCGGCCGTTTTTGAATTTCATGATCGTGACCGAAGTCGGGTTGAATTCGTACGGCTCGTAAACAGGATTGGGGTTCTTAGTTGAATACGACATTACCTCATCGACTTCCTCTCCGGTGAGCCAAAGCAGCATATCCATCAAATGGCAGCCCGCTGTCAGCAAGGAGCTTCCGCCCATATCCTTTTTTATATTCCAGGAGAACTGTCCGTACCAGGGGCCGATCCCGTGATAATAATCACCCTCGACATAGTAGATCTCACCGATCAGGCCCTGTTCTATGATCGATTTATGCACCTGGGCCACTGAAATGAAACGGGCCTCGAAACAAACCGAGGTCTTCACGCCGTTCTTTTCCACTGCCTCCAGCATCTTGACCGCATCCTCGAATTTGAGCGCGATAGGCTTCTCGATAATCAGGTTCTTCCCGGCATTGGCGGCCTTGATTGTCTGTTCAGGATGGTAGGGGTGCGGCGTGCAGATATCGACAATATCGATCTCTTTGTCCTTCAAAAACTTATTGTAATCGTTGTAGATCTTCACATCCACGCCGTACTTGGCTTTTATCGCCGCCGGATCGAGCTTCCGGCGCGACATGATCGCCACAGGCTGGTAACCGGGAAGCTCGGTAAAGGATTTCAGATGAGCCCCCGCCACCCAGCCGAAACCCACTATGCCGACTTTGTATTTACTCATAGCGACACCTCCTGAATCTGGATTATTAAACATTTGTTAATTTATAACTTAGTACTGTAACTCGAAAATACGGTGACGTATTTTTTCCAGCAACGCTATGCGAACTCGTAGAGGCGACCGG
>Ga0307380_10002127_pt1 | contig 28337 bp, 21 predicted proteins | sample UN3MG_FD_202239 | JGI IMG/M metagenome (GOLD analysis project Ga0307380, IMG submission 202239) | Soil microbial communities from Risofladan, Vaasa, Finland - UN-3 | ecosystem: Environmental > Terrestrial > Soil > Coastal area > Acid sulfate soil | place: Finland: Risofladan, Vaasa | collected... | reverse complement strand
ATAATTTTCACTTCATAAGGTTGTATCCAACTATAGTCGGGTTGATTGTCTGAATAGGCTCCGGCCATAATCTCTATATATGGGCCGTCGGTTTCGGTGAGAATTTTGTCCCACATTTGGCCGCGAGGACCCGGGCCCCATTCCCACAATTTTTTACCGGGAGCGATATGATGATTGGCCACGTAAGCGGTACCAGCTTGTTTGCCGTGGTCATAGCCTGCAAAAAAGTCCTCTTGATAATTCCAGGCAAAAAATGATATTGGTGATGGATGATTTTTCCACCAACTGAGGTCCACTCCTTTTGTGTAATCCACGCCGGAGTAAGACTCGTGTGAAATTGGCCAACGTGCAAACTGGTTCTTGCCGTGGTAAGTAGCGTATTCCGTACTTGGAGGGAAAATTACCTGATAGTCCTGATTTGCATGAACAGCAACATTTGCCCAGCACAGAATAGAATTAACGAACGGCGTCCGGTTGATAATCTTGATAGTTGCTTCCATATAGGATTTATCAGGATAAACGGTTATACCTATCACCCATTTCATCCTATGCCGAAGCTCTGTTTCCCCCACCCACACGGTCTTGCTGCCATCAGGGTTCTCCTGCAGAGTGTAGTCAACCGGCATAAAGGTTGTCGCCCTGTGATGATGAGGGATGCACCATTCTATACCCCCGGATATCCATGCACCGAGCATTCCGATAAGGGCCGGCTTTATCACGTGCTGGCGATAAAGAAAATCGTAGTTGTTGGTTTTGTCTAATGCGGAAAAAACACGCCCCCCGATTTCCGGAAGAACACAAACCTTCACGTATTCATTTTCAAGGTAAAGCGCCTTGTAAGTTTTATCCTTGCGACTATCGGTCAATACGTCCTGCATCGGATAAGGATATACTCGTCCCTGTGCCCCCTGGTATGTCCTGCCGGTATAGAACCTTGGATTTGGGTCTGGTTTGCCCACCTGGTAAGTAGGAATCACCAGCGGCTCTTCATATATCTTTACGGTTGAATCTGCCGGAGCCGGGGTGATAAAGAAAGTGATTAATGTGATTAATAAGATAACCACCCTGGTAAAATATTTGTTGCCAGCCATTTGAATCCTCCTGAAGTTTTCATATCTTTAAAAGGTCGGCATATTTTACCATCAGTGATTTTGTTTGTCCCGAATTAAATTTGACTACGACGACGCTATTTTCACCCATTTCGATGAATTCTTTAACCCTGCCGAGACCGAAAGATTTATGCCTGACCAACTGTTTTGTCTTAAACTGAGGTGTGTTTTGGCTGAAATGGTCATGGTCATCGTAGCTTTCATCTTCTTCAGTTTCTTCGGATATTTCCCGGCCAAGCTCGAAAATAAACTGCGACGGTATTGTTCGCAGCATCTGGCCCCGCACTGTCCGGTATCGAGCGTAACTAATATGCAGGCCGGTTTTAGCGCGGGTTATGCCTACGAAAAAGAGCCGGCGCTCCTCTTCCAGTTCGTCCTGGTCTTCGCGGGAATTAGACCTTTCGTGGGGTAATATCCCTTCTTCAACACCGACGATAAAGACATTTTCAAATTCGAGCCCCTTTGCGGCGTGAAGGGTCATTAGTGCCACACGGTCACTGGAGGTATCGTATGCATCGGTGTCGCTGAAGAGAGATATCTGTTGAAGATAATCGACAAGTGAGGGCTGCTCTGCCTGTTTGTCATAACCAGCGGCGGCGTTTATCAGCTCGTTAGCGTTTTCCAGTGCGCTTTGGCCATCGGGTCCGGCGGCAAGGAGAGAGTCAGCTAATCCCGATTCGGCAAGGACACGCTCGGCAAGAGGAGCAATCGGACCGTCAATGTCCTTCTTGAACTGTTCGAGCATATTAACAAATACAGCGAGCTTTGCCTTTACTCCTTTGGAAAGAGATTCGATATGTTCGGCCTTCTTCATCGCTTCAAAAAGATTGATTCGGTTATGGGCGGCGTAGTCACGAACTCTATCTGTCGTTACTTTTCCTATACCGCGAGCCGGTGTATTAATAATTCGTAATAACGCAATTTCATCATCAGGATTGACAAGAACTTTCAGATAGGCGAGCAGGTCTCGAATTTCTTTTCTCCTGTAGAACTCCACGCCCCGGACAATCTGATAGAGTATCTTATTCTGAATAAATGTCTCTTCAAGCACACGACTCATAGCATTAACACGATAAAATACGGCCATATCTTTGAGATAGTCGCCCTTTTCAGTCAGCTCCTTTATCTCTTGGGCGACGGCCTGGGCTTCCTGGGCCTCATCCTCGAAGACATCTATGATGACATCCCTGTCAGAAGGTTTGGTTGGGATAAGCTTTTTGTCTTTTCGATTTTGGTTAAATGCAATTAAGCTGTCGGCCATTGCAAGGATGTTCGGAGTGCTGCGAAAATTCTCTTCGAGTTTGACAATTACTGCGTTTGGCCAGTCGTTTTCAAAGGCCAAAATATTTCGGATGTCAGCCCCCCGCCAGCGGTAGATTGACTGGTCCGGGTCGCCGGTTGCGCAAATATTGTTGTGCTGTGAAGCAAGGGCTGTGGCAATTCGATACTGAGCGTGATTTGTGTCCTGATATTCATCGATAAGCAGGAATTTGAAACGTTCGCCAAGCTCGCGACAAACATCGGGGCAGTCCTGCAGCAAAAAAGCCGTTTTCATTAGTAAGTCATCAAAATCCAGGCCGTTTCGCTCGTTCAGGATACGCTGATAGCCCAGATATATTTCGGATAATGTGTTAGAAAAAAAATCGTCGGCATCGTTCTTGAAGGATTCGGCGTCTATCAGCTTGTTTTTCAAAGTGGAAATCACATCGAGCATTCGAGCGGGAGAGAAGTTGGTTGTATCAAGCTCGCAATCTTTGACCGCCTGCTTGATACACCTGGCCTGATCGGAGGCGTCATAGACACTAAAGTTGGATTTGATGGCGGCTTTGTCTGCATATTTGCGAAGAATTCTGACACATAAAGAGTGAAAAGTACTGATATGTGCTCCGGCACAGGCGCCAAGTTTAAACGCCCTTTGGCGCATTTCTTCGGCGGCTTTGTTTGTGAAAGTTATTGCACAAATATTATATGGATGTACGCCTGAGTCGATAAGTGCCGCGATGCGATATGTGATTACGCGGGTTTTGCCGCTGCCGGGTCCGGCAAGAACAAGAAGCGGCCCTTCAAGGTGAAAGACAGCTTTTTTCTGAGAAGGAGTTAATTGTTGCACAAATGTATCGTCCATAACTGAAACCGGCCGCACCACACCAGTCAGATGTGTATTAAGCTCAATGGGTGCAGAATCATTTTGCTTGTTCTGATTGTTTCCTGAGTTTTTCTGCTTCGGCTTCTAATTTCTTGAAAAGGTCCGGTTTTTCGATTTTTATCCGGCCAAGCAGAGTCTGTCTTAAGTAAGGTGGATATAGCTGGTCATTCAGGAAATCAGTCAGCGCAAAGTATCTAAACTGTTGAAGTGTTGGCAGGTTGATCCTAAATTCAGGGTCATCATGTTTTACCATGTAATAGTTCCAGACTTGTTCTGCCATTTTTTCACTATCGAATGAACCGTCATCATCACGAATTGCATATAAGTAATAACTGTCCCTCAACATCATAGTAATCATTTCTTTTGCGTCATTTATTCCTATAGCATCGAGTTCCTCTTTGAAGCGTTCTTTTACATATTCATCGACTACAGGATTTTTAAATTCATCCAGGGGGTACAATTGTCTTAACTGGTCATAAATCTTTTGTGCATAGCGTCTATGTCCGGCATAATAGAAGGAATTTACAGCATTCTTTAGCATATTGCGGTGACCGTTCTGGAGAGATACATAGCGTCCCTTGTCTTCGTCCTCTTTGTATTTTTCGAGAGTTGTAAGCACTGATGTGTTGTACGACTCGAACATCCTCAAATCCGGCCGTAAAAACACCTCTTTGTATATCCGCTCCTGAGGTTGCTCTGAAGAGTCCTGTGAAGATGCGGGAAGCTGTAATTCGTAGATGAATATTTTGCCGTTACGGAAGAGATCCTGCAAGCTATGAAATACGATTCGATCCGCGTTTGTTTCGGTTGCATCGATTTCCCGGTCTTCCTCTTCGGCAACTATTTTCAAACCTTTGACGGCCCAGTAAATTGCGTGACTATCGGGGTGCCGCCAGTCCAGAGGCAGATGTGTATTCGGATCGCTGAAATCTATGGGGCCGTAGCTTCTGTTTATCTCTCGCATTATAACCGGGTCAAGTTTCCAGACTTTACGTAATTGTAGGGCCTTGGCGAAAATATCAAACTTCTTGAGGGTTTCAGTGCCTCTGAAATCGTCTATTGTTTTACCGGCGGCAGGATCAAACCTTTGGGAGTTTTGCCTTAAAGATAGATAATTGCTCACAAACTGATTATCGTCTGAAAATGCTTTATCGGCTGATTGCAACGCCTTGATTAGCAAGGCCATATTAGGGTCTTTGGTAATTTCCTGCCAGGTTACAGGTGCCTGGGCGAGTGCATCGAAATACTGATTATCCGCAGGACCAAGAAGGGGCTCCAATGCCAGAGCCAATTGCAATTTGTAGTATTTGTGTGCATCATCTGATACACCGCCAATTTTGTGCTGGAATATCCTGCCAAGCTCACGGAAAAGCGTAATATTTTTGAGTTTATATTTATCAATGGCCTCATCGCGCAGCAGTTCGTAACCGTTTCTGACCCATTGCCATCTCTGGTCCGGCTGGGTTGCAGGTATGGCGACCGAGATGTTATAAGCCATATTCCAGGCGTGGAACTCCCAGACCGATGCGAATCGAGGCTGCAGGATAGTTATCCATTCAGCAAGCTGTCTTGCGTCGAAGAACTGGCCTTCCTCTTTTAGTTTATCCGCCCGCATCCATAAGATATCCACGACCAGGCCGCGAAAGGCTCCGGTTGCAATGGTTGCGAATGCCAGTGAAGGAGGAATGTTTTCAGGCGTGTCGATGATCAAATTCATATCCTGACGCTGGCGATTTATGGAGTCGAGCTGTATGCCGGCGCCGATAAATAAACCAATCGCGAGAACTATACAAACAAAACAGATTATTTTGTCTCGTAAACGCATAAAAACCGTAACAATGAACTACACAATAATTTTTGCAATTTCCCGATAGCTGAAAATAATTAAGGCAAGAACCAGCAATAAAAGTGATTTAATACCAACCATAACAGCGGCGCATCTGGCTAATACCGTCCAGCTCAATAATAGCCCGGGAACCATGAACCTGGTAGGATTGTATTTGTCAAACTGCGGTAAAAGGCTGACCATCCACTTAATAGTATAAGTGTAAATCACACTAACATTTTCACTTAGAAAGCCGAAGGATTCGATAACAAAGCCGCTGAAGCACGATGTTGTAAAGAGTACGAGGCAGAGCAGTATAGCCACAGGAAAAGACAGGAAAGTCGAAGCTAATGTGCCAAGGCAAGCCAGGAAAATCAAACGAAACAGTATTAGAAAAATAACCCTTATGAAATTGCCTGTGAAAGTATCTGCTTTATAAAGTACTTCTATGCCGTCAGGCGGAAAGAATATAACCGTGCTGTTATATGGATGGTTCTGGAATGCGACAGCCAGACGGCCATGTTCCGGTATAACCTCGGCAGGGATTACTATTTCGTGAAAATCCCGAACCGAGTTTTTGTGGACACGGTTGTAAATGGGAGTTTCGCTTTCTGTGCCATACTTGATATATTGATAGTCGCCTGCAACCCATCTGCCATATACCTGCATATCGGGTGGATTAACCGCAACGTCGTATTTGAATCTTATAAAGATATTTTGGGCAAGAGACTTAACATTATCGAATTCCCATGTCAATACCTGACCGACATCAGCGGCTCGATTCGCAAGCTGTTTTTGCATGGTGATCTGGGCGATTATTTCCTCATATGGGACATTTTCAGGTAATTCGTTACTTCTTTCAAGTTTCTTGTAAGTATCCTCGACCTCCTGGGAAACATCAATCGCCGGGACAGTCAGGGATGCCCTTGCAGTAAAAAACTCGTAGTTGGCCTGCATCCGTTCAAGCTCAGGTGCCTTGGTGAATTTCGGCATGTAAACAGCAATTGTGTATATTATCGCTGCAAATAAACTGAGCAAAACAATATCTAATAATATTACTCCGAGCAGTTTGCCCAGAAGAAACTCAAATCGCCGAATGGGTTTTGTGATAACTGTATATATTTGTCTTTGCTCAATGTCGCTGGTTACTGTGTAAATGGAGATTATTATCGTTAGTAAACTGAGCAAAATGCTGGTCAGTGAAAGACCATAGCTTACGAAGGTTTGCAGTCTGCCTTTTAAGGTCCCATCGCCCGTGGTAGAAAAACCCATAGCAGAAAGAAGGACAAGCAGCAGGATTAGAAAAACAGCGGCAACCTTCATCCGCACAGCCTGCTTTATAGTATTTGTGGCGACAGCCCAGATACTACGCATCGCCTATGTCTCCTGCCTGTGATTTATCAGCCGGCTCTTTGTCCTGGCCCTGTGTGGATTGCCTGCCAGTGAGCTGGTCCAGAATACTTTTATTGACTTGCTCGGCCTGAGGGGCCTGGGACTCGACCGGCTGTGTTGTAATTTGCTCGTTTCTGACAGAGGCTTCGGGCTCGGCTTCGGGCTCGGTCGAGCCGGCCAGTTTACTTAGCAGTTGTTCAGCAGGTTCAGAGTCAGAACTTTCAACAGGAATCACCTTTTCTGTTGCCGGAGGTTCCGCCGGGCTGTCTTTTGATACCAGTGCAGAGACAAGTTTATCGAGTATATCTTCCGTAGCGGTTTGCTGTGTAAGAAAATCGCCGATTTTTGTAGTGCTGACCGCACCGCTTGTGGTCTGTGCCTGTTGTTGAGCGGCTGCCACCGTTTTGATAAAAAATGTCTCGAGTTTATCCATCGGAGAGGTTACCACACACTCGGCATTTTCTTCCTGAATTAGTTGCTTTATCTTTTCAATGGTGGTATCGCTTATGGCATCGGCGGTAATTTGCCTTTTGTTTGTCTGCTGTAAGAGGTCACTGACCTGGCCCTGGATCTGGATTTTACCACCATAAAGAATTGCGATTCTGTCGCATACATCTTCGACGTCTGCAAGCAGATGGCTGCAGAGTAAAATTGTCTTGCCGCGTTCGGCAAGCTTCAGGATTAAATCCTTTATCTGTCTTGTTCCAATGGGGTCGAGCCCGGTTGTAGGTTCATCCAGAATAAGTAAGTCGGGGTCGTTTATCAGCGCTTGTGCGAGGCCGATTCGGCGGGCCATACCTTTTGAAAACGTTCCGACCGGTCTGTTGGCGACGGCCATTAATCCGACCATATCGAGCAGAGCTTCGATACGCATTTTTCGCACTTTAGCCGGCAGGCCGAATAATCTGCCGTAAAAATCCAGAGTTTCCCGGGCGTTCAGGTACCTGTATAGATAAGATTCTTCCGGTAAAAAACCAATTCTTGAATTGATTTGAGAATCTGCTCCATCACCGCCGAGAATTAATGACTTTCCCTTCGTTGGATGAAGCAGTCCTAAAAGCATTTTTAGAGTTGTTGTTTTGCCGGAGCCGTTGGGGCCTAAAAGACCGAAAACTTCATTGTAACGAACCTGTAAATTCAGGTTGTCAACGGCGTAAACCCTGGCCCGTCCCCACCAGTCTGAGAAAATCTTGGTCAGGGAGAAGGTTTCAACAGCGTATTCCATATTTTTAATCATGTTGCGTATTACCGGGTTTTTGTCATTATAGTTCGTGGTCAAGGTCCTCGCCGTAGCGGACAAGCCGAGCACTGTTAAAGACGACAATCAGTGAGCCGGCAAAATGCAAAGCCGCTGCATAGACAGCCGGCAGCCACCCCGCTGCTCCTGCCGTGTCGCCAAGAATGACAAATAATATTCCAAAACCGAGATTCTGAGTAATAACTTTTCTTGTTTTTCGGGAAAGCCGAACAAGGAAAGGCAGCCGCTTCAAGTCGTCGCTCATCAGGGCAATAGATGCAGAATTGATAGCTACATCACTACCTGCAGCACCCATAGCAATACCCAGGTCGCCTGCCGCCAAAGCAGGGGCATCGTTTATGCCGTCACCGACAACAACAACGGTATGGCCGTCTTTTTTAATCTGCTCGACAATCGCTAATTTGTCCTGAGGCAAACAATGTGCTTTGAAATCGGTACAACTTAGTTCTGCAGCAACACGGCTGGCAACTTCATTCCGGTCACCGGTCAGCATAGTTACTCTTTTTATGCCCAAATCGAGCAGTTCTTTAACAGCTTGCCGGGCTTCTGGTCTGGTTTTGTCCTGCAAACCAATCCAGCCGATGCACTTGGAATCTTTTGCTACATAAAGGGTGCTGAAACCCTGCTCCTCGTGCAGGGCCGGGTCGGAAACATTACTTATATCAATGTTGTTTTCTTTGAGGAAGGTATCTCTTCCGACATAAATTGTGGATGAATCGATAACTGCAGTTACGCCTTTACCCGGTGTTTCCTTGAAGTTATCCGTTGCAGGTAAAGATAGGTTTGCTTCCTTTGACACTTCCTTGAGTGCCCTTGCTGCCGGGTGTTTACTCATCTGCTCGGCAGAAGCGGCGACGGCCAATAATTCAGCCGGTTCGACACCCTCAGAAGGCGTTAGTTTTGTTACGTACAGTCGGCCGGTAGTTACCGTTCCTGTTTTGTCGAACACCATCGCCGTCATCTTGCCGGCAATCTCGAGGTCGGCGACGTTTTTTATCAGAATACCAAGGCGGGCGGAGGCGGAAATCGCCGCTACCATTGCAGTCGGCGTCGCCAGAATCAACGCGCAGGGACACGAGACAACAAGTATCGTAATAGCCCTGTCGATATCACGTGTGAAGAACAGAACTATACCGGCAATCATCAGGATTGTTGGTGTGTACCACTTAACATATTGGTCGATTATCCGCATAATCGGTATCTTCGTTTGCTCAGCCTGTATAATGAGTGACTGAACCTTACCGAGAGTTGTGTCTTTACCGGCTTTGGTGACTGTAATATCAAGCACACCTGTAAGGTTGTTCGTACCGGCAAAAACCTGCATCCCCGGGACCTTATCAACGGGCAAAGATTCACCTGTTATTGTTGCCTCGTTAACGGAGCTAAGGCCTTTTATAACTTCGCCGTCGGCCGGTATATTGTCACCGGGGCGGGTACGGATGCAATCGCCGGTTTTTAAGCTGCTTACTTGAACTTCCCTTTCAGAACCGTCACTGTCGATGATGTTTGCTTTTGTAGGTGTGAGCTTTATCAGAGATTCGATTGAGGCGCGGGCCCCGAGGGCGGTACGTGTTTCAATTAGCTCGCTGAGTAGCATAAAAAACGCGACGATACCTGCCGTGACGTAGTCCTGCGTTGCAAAGGCTGCTATTATGGCCAGTGCAACCAGCTCGTCCATATGTGCATGTCCCTGAACAAGGCTTTTTATTGCATGAAAGACGATGGGAGCACCGAGCAGTATAGCACCGGCCATTGCAAAAAACTCGGGCTTGAAGCTGCCGCTTCCCCAAATGAGCTTTGCAATGCCGCTGTTTATCAGCAGCGTTCCGCCGGCTAACGTTCCTAACAGTGCTATACTTACGCGAATCTGCTTGCCGTGAGTGTGCTCGGCGGCGATGTCATCCTTAAAATGTAAATGTTGGTGAGCCATAATTTCGTCTTTTTTGTTTGTTTCTTGAATATTAAGATTCAGCTAATTTTTAATTCTTTTATTGCGTCGTTTGCTGTTTGTTGGTTTTCGGTTTTAACGTGGGGTCTCTGTTTAACAGAATTCGCCATTCCGCCCCCTCAGGAATAATGAATTTCTCATCAACATTGTTGAAAATGTTTTCCATTGCGTCCAGATATATTGTTCGAATAACAAGCTCCGGATGTTTGCGATATTCGGGAAGCAATACCTTGAGATATTCGGCGTTGGCTCTGGCATTCGCTACAACTTTAGTTCGGTAGGACCTTGCCTCGGAGATTTTCTCTTGAGCTGTACCTGCCAATTGAGACCACAATAATTCCTTTTCTTCTTCACTGACGTTATCATCCTTCAGGGCTGCAAATAATTGTTCTGCCACGGGGCCGGCTGCCTTATTCAGAGTGCTTTCGGCATAGGCCCGGGCGGCGTTTATAGATGTTTGACGGTCCTGGCTGGCAGTTGCTAATGCCTGAAACTCTGCATTGACCTGCCGTGGCCAGGTCTTTTCCGTAAGCTGTACCTGTACAACTTTTAAGCCGCTTTCTATTGTTGTGAGTTTTTCCTGCACCAATTCTTTGATATCTTCTGTCAGCCGTGCGACTTGCTCGTACATAATATCATCGACAGTATAATTTACTGTTGCAGTCACTATTGCATCTTCAAAGATGTTTTGCACAAGAAGTGTTATACTCTCTTTTACAACATCAAGGTAAATATCGCCCGGCTTTACATCTTCGACGTAAATATTCTTAAAGAACCGTACGGGGTCATCAATCTGATAGGTTAGCCGCCACTTACAATGGACGATATTGTAGTCACTTCCACTCGATCCTGATATGGTTTCATCCGGTTTTTCACTTCGCGTAATACAATAACCGTCTTTTATGGGGTCTAGTTCGGGCAGGAATCTGGTCTTTTGGATAGAGGCCTCCATGAGCATTTCTTCTTTACTTTGGTAATACCAAAAAGACCTTATGGCCAAATCAATTTTCTTCTCTACAGGGATTTTTACCATTCTTTCCACCGGATAAGGGATTATCCAGTACGGCCGGGTCCTGGGCTTGAGAACTCTGTCCTCGCCGACTCCACGAATCTTTCCAAATCTTAAGACAAGAGCCTGTTCGTCGGAACCGACCGTTTTAAAGCCGGAGGCCAGAAATGCGAGGATAAGCACCACCATTATAACTTTCAGGATGACGAAGCTGATTCCCAATGCTTCCGACAGTGACTTGCCGGCAGCATCAAGTTCTACGGGTTTGGATTGATCTGGTGTCTTTGGTTGTAAATCCTTATTACTATTTTTATGTTCTTCAGCCATAATCTTGTGTAACTTTTATTTCATTTCGCACAATAAAATTTACGTTATTCTTACTGTTTAGGTTTCAGGGACGGGGCTTCCTTTAAAAGTTTGAAAGGTTCCGAATCTGCTCGAATAACGAGAGTTGAACGATCCTTTAAAATCTTTTCCAGGCTGTCGATATCAAGTAGAAACATCGCGAATTCAGGATCTTCTTTCAGCATTTCATAATGTTTTGCGGCTTCGGCATCACCCTGTCCTCGTATAGCCAGGGCTCTTGCTTCTGCGGAAGTACGCAGAACAGACATTTTAAAATCAGCCTCTCCTTTTATTTTGGTTGCCTGGCCCTGGCCCTCGGAAATGGTAGCTTTGGTCCGGAGGTTTCTGGCAGCTTTCATACGTTCGAACACTTTTACTGTGACACTTTTATTGACTTTGAGCTGTTTTATACCGAGAGTCTTGATTACAATACCGTATTCGTTGCTCAGGGTTTGTTCAAGGTCTGCAAGCATTTCGGCTTCAATTTCCTTTAATTTTATTTCAGCCGGGTTGCTGTTCACAAATTCACCGAAGGAATGCTGGCCGATTACCCTGTTTTGAGTGTCGGTAATCTGGCTGTACAGTTTGACTTGGGCCTCCTTGACAGTACCAACGGAATTCAGGAATTTCAGAGGTTCGGCAATTCTCCAGACTACATAAGTATTTACTATTATCGGCACAGCGCCTTTTGTATTAGTTTCTCCGAGGTCGGCCTCAAAAACGTGCATTCTGGAGTCAAACTTGTGTACACGCTCTATCGGGGCCGGCAACTTGAAACATAGTTTTGGCTCGGTGATTGTCCGTACAGGTTGACCGAATCTTGTTACTAACGCTGATTCGGTCTCTCTGACCTGAAAAGAAATCAGATACAAACCCATAACTATAACAACTAATGCGATAAAGATTGTGATGGCTATATTTTTCATTATTTGCTGATCTCCTCAAAACCACCGATGTCATATATATTTGGTGTGAGTTTTTCCTGAATATCTATTATTATAACCTGCTTATCATTCGGATCTGCGGCAACGACATATTTTCGAATATTTTTCAGAGATTCTTCGAGCACATTTAACCTGAGCTGCTTTTTGTAAATCTCTTTCGCGGCCCTGTATGCCTTGAGCTGGCTGTCGAAGCGTTCGCCGGCTGCTTTTGCAAGTGTAGCTTTTTCAAATGCATAGCTTTGTGATTCTCTCAGGGTCTTAAAGATTTCACCTTTGGACCCTTCAAGTTCCGTATCCAGCTCAATACCAAGATTTTCGACATCCTCGGTCCTGTTTCTTTTTTCGGCCTCCTGATATTTTTCGGCGAGACTGTAAAGCTCGTCAGCCGATGCCACTGAACCTGCAAGTGCACTCAAACTTTCGTTTTTACTTGCCTGAGCTTCGAGTATAAGTGCCTGTTTCGTCTGAACTGCGCCGACAACCTCCTGGTAATCTGCAGCTACTTCAGTCGGTGGGTGAATGCCCTGAAGACCCAGAAAAACGATTTCAATCCCTAAATCCGCTTCGTCGGCGGCCTTCTGGATTTCACGCGTCAAAGTGTTCTTGGCTTGAGCCCTGCCTGCTCCGAGCAGGCTATGTTCAAGGTCGGCTTCATTATCAACCTCGATTGTTGCGCTGGCTGCGAATTTCGTAAGCTCACGATAGCAGATAGCTTCGAGTCGTTTTTCCGATTCCTTGTGCTTATAAATGAAAGAATACAAATCCTTTACTCTGTATTGAACTGGAACAGCAGCAATAACAATTCCCACGGGTACGGCCGAATCGTCTGAGGATATAGTTGTTTGTTTACTTGCCACAAGCAACTGGTATTCTTCCTCATAATGCTGCTGGCCCCACAATAGCGGGCCATATCCAACTTTATCGGTGTTTTGCTCTTTGGCGACGAAGCCGATACTAAGCTCCATTATTTTCTTCGTCGGGTACTTATAAGCAATATCTATCGGCCATGGCCATTTTCGATGCAGTCCCGGACCGACATGCCTGACATCGTTCGCATAGTTTTTGGGATTGCCTAATCGCTCTATTATAGCCTCCTCATTGGGTGCTACTACGATAATGCAGCTCAGCAAATATAGTGTAATGGCGGCAAATAAAACCAAAGGTAATATCGCTTTTTCGAGCAGTTTATAAAACCAGGTTTGAGAAACTTTGAAGCCAAACTGATAGTCAATGGCACCTGCGGCGCTGCGGAATATTCCACCCGGCTCATTTATAATCCCCAATAGTCTGCTGTCAAAGGCGCTTCTGCTGTATTGTCCTTTTAGTCTCGGACGGTAGATATCGAAGATGAGATTCAAAGCGGTTTCGGCGCCTATGAGAACAAGCAGAATCGGGACAATCCAGTTAATTACTTTTAGCACGATGAAAGACTGGAATTGCGACAATGCCAAACCTATTGCTATAGCAAAGCACAAAACAGCTATGCTTAAAAAAATGCTGCCCCCTGCTCTTAACGGTTTCCACTGCGGCTGAGCCGACATGCCTGTGGCATATCGGGAGATTAAAAAGCTCATAAACGCAACAGCCGTCATACCAATTGCACAAAGCAAAGGTTGTTGCGGCTCGCCTTCAAGGCCCTTCATAACGGCCTTTAATAAATAAAGTCCCAGGCTTATTTGATAAACGGCGATTAGTGTTGAGAATATGGGGATGAACCATTTTTCGAGTATTTGCAGGTGCCGCTGAGCGGTGGCAAATAAGCCGGCACGTTCACCGCTGGCTTGAAAGATTGCCGAGGTCTTCTCGTCCTTGACCAGTTGGCCCATATCGAGTTTTTCCTGCTCTGCCAGGCAGCGCTGATGGAATTGAACACATAAAACCAGCCAAATCAAAGCCGAAGAGAGAATCAGCCAGCTAATTGCAGAGACGGCAAAGAAGCCGCTCCATCGGCCTAAGAAGAAGGCAATACCGAAGAAAATCACACTCAAAATTAAAGATACAATCGCTATGTGTTCAGGGCGTTTTGATGATACTGTCATTTTTTATACCGGTTTATACTCCGAACAAAAAATCCACAAACACAGTATTCACTCAATATCTGTGTATGTTCTTTACAAATTACAAGTTGCGTAATATAACAATAATCGTTATTCTGGCATAGAGGTAATTGAAAAAAAATTATGTTCTGATATAAAATCGCCACACCTCGGTACTCAGCACAGGCGGCGCGGATTGGTAGTGACAGATGAATAAATTATTTACTATAGCAAAAAATACTTTCATAGAAACCCTTAGACAGCCTGTCTATGCCATTATCATTGTTGCTGCCCTGTTTTTGCTTTTTATAAGCCCGTCTTTGACAATGTACACAATGAGCGACGACAACAAGCTCTTGCGCGAGATAGGATTATCTACGCTTTTTTTGACCAGCTTGTTCATTTCAATATTTTCCGCATCCGGTGCTGTGGCCAAGGAAATGGAAAATAAGACTATAATGACCGTCCTGACCAAACCTGTCCAGCGTCCGATATTTATTATTGCGAAATTTTTCGGTGTGGCTTCTGCCGTGGTTCTGGCGCACTATATCTGCACAATCGCCCTGCTTATGGTAATTAGGCACGGTGTGCTCGAAACGGTAAATGACCCGCACGACTGGACGGTTATTGCTACAGCATGCGTTGTCGTTGTCGCAGTATTTTTGCTAAGTGCTTTTTTTAATTATGCTTATGAGTGGAAATTCTCGTCAACAGCAATCGTTTTAACCGGCATATTCGCTACATTAGGCATTGTATTTCTGATTTTTATTGACAAGCGGTGGCAGTTTAATCCTAAGGGTAATGGTATAAACGCCGTGGATATTTACGGCTCGGTATTACTGCTGTTGGCTGCAATAATAATGGTGGCTCTGGCGGTGGCACTTTCCTCCAGATTTAATATTGTAGTAACGCTCTCGTCCTGTATTGGGATTTTTTTATTGGGTCTTGTAAGCGATTATGCCTTCGGTAGATTTGCCGAGACTCAATTGTGGGCAAAAATAGGCAGATTTCTCGTGCCGAACTTGCAGATTTTCTGGATTAGCGACGCAATTTATGAGGGCAGCCAGGTACCTGTAAAATATATCGTGATAACTGCCTCTTATGCCTTGTGCTACACAACAGCTATACTCGCATTGGCTATCGCCCTGTTCCAACGCAGACAAGTAGGTTAATTTCAATAGCTCGTCACTTGTTTTCCGCCTCAAGCTTCACAAGATATGTCCTTTACGACTGCTGTCTCATCACAATTTTGCTGCTTCGGACATTTGGCACAATCGCTCCAGACCTTCATCGGCAGTGTTTCTTTTTCAACTTTCTCAAAGCCTAGTTTTTCAAAAAAATCCGGCTCAAGCGTAAGTGCAAAAACCTTCGGTACACCAAGCCTGACGGCTTGTTCGATGGCGGCGGTTACTAACATCCTGCCAACGCCCTTTTCTTTCTTCGTTTGGTCAACTGCCAGGGATTTTATTTCCGCTAAGTTTGACCAGATGACCTCCAGAGCACAGCATCCGACCACAATGCCATCGACCTCGGCCACACTAAAGGTTTGCAGTTTCTCGTAAATATCAGCCATCGGGCAAAACAGCATCCTGTCCCGCTCGGCATAAGAACTTATCAGGGCATGAATCGCCTGGACATCCGAAATTTTAGCACTGTGTATTTCCATAGTCGCAAGAGTATAACCAATTGTGTGAGATTTTCAAATAACAATCCCAATTCTCCCGCGACGAAAGGCGGCGAGTATAAAAAAGGCAAAAAAGGCCGGAAAAAGAATTGCAAAATCGGCGCTTAGTGTATAGCGTATAGCGTTTAGACAAAATAGAAAGTTATAGAAAGATGTTGGTGAATTACTAATCGAGATACGATTCACGGGCAGGAAATTATGCGTTTTATACTTATTGACAAGGTTATTTCACTGGACGTCGGCAGGGAAATAAAGGCCCTCAAGTGTGTTACTTTAGCTGAGGAATATCTGGCCGACCATTTTCCCACGTTTCCTGTACTGCCCGGGGTATTGCTGCTGGAAGGGCTGATAGAATCGGCATCGTGGCTGGTGCGCCGGACGGAAAATTTCGCACACAGCATGATATTGCTTGAACAGGCAAGGAATGTAAAATATAAAAGTTTCCTGGCGCCTGCTTCCCAGATAGAATATACGGTTGAGGCCAGAGTTATCGAAGAAAACATAAGCAGCTTTAACGGTTTCGGCTCCTCGGATGGTGTGCGGATTGTTGAAGCAAGATTCGGTTTGAGGCATTTTAATCTGGCCGACCGGGATTCAGCAATGGCGGCTGTCGATGCTAAGATAATCGAAAATATGAAAAAACGATGGAAATTATTGGGCTGCAGTTAGATTCCTATTTAAAGCAGAGATGAAAATACTAAACACAATACGCAATACGATATACGCAATACGAAATTGAATACTGGAGGTAATAAAGTATGGCAATGAATCGGGACGAAATTATACAGCAGGTTCAGGAAGTTCTGGTTGATGCATTGGGCGTTGACGATGATGAGGTTACGGCCGAAGCGACCTTGATGGGAGATTTGGGAGCTGAAAGCATTGACTTTTTGGACATAGTGTTTCGATTGGAGAAGATGTTCGGAATAAAAATCCCGCGTGAAGAATTATTCCCCGCTGAAAATCTAATGAACAATTCCGACTTTGTTCAGAACGGCAAATTGACCGAAAAAGGACTGGCCGAATTACGAGAGAAAATGCCGCATACCGATATTACGGGGTTTTTGGACGACCCTGACATTAACAAATTGGGTGACTTGTTCACCGTTAATGCGATTGTAAATTACGTTGAAGGCAAGCTGAATGCCGCTTAAATAGTGTAAGGTCCTCGAAGCTGTTAACGGCAGGATGGCTAAAAGTCAAACTGTCTCTGACTTTAATATCAGGCGGAAAATGCGTTGGATTTGGATAGATAAATTTATTGAGTTTCAAAGCGGCCGGCATGCCGTCGCGCTAAAGAATGTAACCCTTGCCGAAGAGCATTTGCACGACCATTTTCCCGGTTTTCCCGTTATGCCGGAATGCTTAATGATTGAAGCCATGGCCCAGACATCAGGCATACTTGTCGGAGAGGCAAAGAATTTTCAGGAAAAAGTCATCCTTGCGAAGATAAAAAAAGCCGTCTTTTTCGACTATGTAAAACCGGGCGATACGCTAAAATTAGATACAAAAATAGAATCTATTGCTCCGGAAGCGGCAAGCACAAGCGGCAAGATTACCTGTGCAGATAAGTTAATTGCCGAAATAGATTTGATATTCAGCCATATAGACCAGAATCTGGCGGGTAAAGAATTTCCTGAGGAAAACTTTGTGTTCACTGCCGACACATCGGTATTCGAATCACTTCTGCGAGATGTGGTCTCAGGTAACGCCAGAACCGGCGCCGATTCGGAGCAAAAATGATGAATTCGGCTCGCGTAGTAATAACCGGCCTTGGTGCAGTAACCCCCCTTGGATTAACCGTAAGTGAAACCTGGGCGGCTCTATGTGCCGGTAAGTGTGGAATAGACAAAATTACAGCATTTGATCCTGTTGGCTTTAGCTGCAAGTTAGCCGGCCAGGTTCCCGATTATAAAATACGAGATTATGTGCCGAAGACATTTCGCAAAGCTGTTAAGCTGATGTCACGGGATATTGAACTGGCGGTCATAGCGGCAAACGAAGCATTGACCCATAGCGGCCTTATTACAAAGGGTATCGACCCGGAAAACATCAACGTCAATCCTGAGCGTATGGCAATCAATCTGGGGGCGGGTCTTATAAGCTGCGACCTGGTTGAGCTGGCTCCAGCGGTAGCTGCAAGTATAACCGATGGTAAATTTGACATTCGTAAATGGGGCAAAGAAGGTCTCGAAATGGTAACACCTTTATGGCTGTTGAAATATCTTCCCAACATGCTCGCCTGCCATATAGGCATCATTCATGATATTCAGGGGCCGAGCAACTCTATCACCTGTGCAGAAACCTCCGCGCATCTGGCGATAGCTGAAGCAGCACAGATTATCGCTCGCGGTGCCGGCGATATTGCTCTGGCCGGCGGTGCTGAGGCGAAGGTTAATCCGATAGTAATGATTCGCCAGTGCCTGCTTAAACGAGCTACCGATCAAAACAATGACGAGCCCGCTTCGGCCTGCAGACCTTTTGACGCTGAGGCCAAAGGCTCGGTTTTCGGCGAAGCCGCCGGCATAGTCATATTGGAAAATCTGGAAAATGCCGAAAAGCGAAGTGCGAAGATTTTAGCCGAAGTTGTTGGAATCGGCCAAAGCAATAACCTTAATCCCAAATACGAACATCTTGAGCCGGATGGTAAAGGCATTGAAATTGCAATCAAAAAGGCGATGGCTGATGCTCAGATAGGACCCGAGGATTTAGACTTGATTATCCCGCATGGGACAGGAATACCAGCCGATGATTTGGCCGAGGCAAAAGCTATCCAAACGGCTCTCGGTGAAGCGGCAACCCGAACGAGTGTCTGGCCGACCAAGAGTATGCTAAGTAACACAGGCGCTGCGAGCGGAGCAGTTGATGTTATCGCCGCAGTCTGTGCTATGGCTGACGGCAAAATACCCCCTGCGAAAAACTGCGACACACGAGCCGGCGGTTGTGATTTGAATATTTCAGATAAACTTCAGGAAAAAAAGATTCGTTATGCACTTTCCTGCAGCTATACATACGGCGGACAAACAGCCGCACTGATATTGAAGAATTTTGATGGCGAGATGGTTAACTAGATGACAGAAAACGGCACAGCTGAGCGAGTTGTAATAACCGGAATGGGCATCGTTTGTCCTTTAGGCCACGGTGTAGAATCTCTCTGGCAGGCAATATTGACGGGCAAGAGCGGCGTAGCTAAAACCACTATTTTCGATGCCTCGACATTTCCTACCACATTCGATGCCGAAGTCAAAGATTACGATTTTGCGCAATACACTAATAATCCGAAGCTGCATCAGCACGGCAATCGCGGCTCCGGCTTTGTCATCGGCGCTACGGCGCAGGCCTGTAAACAGGCCGGGATTGATGTTGAAACAATAGAGCCGACCGACTCAATAGAGCGAAGCAGATTAGGCATTTATCTGGGTGCAGGCGAAGGCTCTGTTGACAATGATATATTTTTCACTGCGATCGTTGAAGCGTGGGACGCAGATAAAAACAAAATGGACTGGGGCAAATGGGCACAGGTCGCTTTCACAAGAATGGATCCGATGTGTGAGCTTGAGCAGGAGCCGAATATGCCTGCTGCTCATATCGCTATGCTCACTGGGGCTCGCGGCCCGACGAGAAGCTGTCTGACCGCCTGCGCAGCCAGCACTCAGGCTGCTGGTGAAGCGACAATGCTAATCCGCAGAGGCGATGCGGATATAATGATAGCAGGCGGTGCACATTCGATGATACATCCGTTGGGCCTTATGGGCTTTAATCGCCTTACCGCTCTATCGACAAGAAATGACAGTCCCCAAACGGCATCGAGGCCGTTCTCTGCTACCAGAGACGGCTTCGTTCTCGGCGAAGGCGCAGCGATACTCATTCTCGAATCCTTAAGCTCAGCGAAAAAAAGAGGCGTTGAAATATTAGCTGAAGTCATCGGCTACGGCAGCAGTTCGGATGCTTTCAGGATTACCGATATGCACGAAGAGGGTAGAGGTGCCGCACAAGCGATGATAGCGGCGCTTACTGACGCCGGTATCAGCTATAAAGACATAGATTACATAAACACGCACGGCACAAGCACGGCGGAAAATGATTCGATAGAGACCAAAGCCATAAAAGCGGTTTTCAAAGAAGAAGCAAAAAACACACCTGCCAGCAGTGTCAAAAGTATGCTTGGTCACCTGATCGGGGCGGCCGGTGCAGCCGAATTGATTACCTGTGTACTTGCAATAAGAGACAATATCCTGCCGCCGACAATGAATCTGATGGATCCTGACCCTGAGCTTGATTTGGATTACGTACCTAATAAACCGCGGAAGTGTCAGGTTGATGTGGCAATGAATGAGTCGTTTGGCTTCGGCGGGCAAAATAATGTCGTAATTATTAAACGTTTCTCGTAATTCATGCCCATGGGGGCTGAACCACGAGCCGCGAAATATATTTGACGTTATCTCCATGGGATTGTACACTTCGCAATATCTGATAAACCGGATGTTTCGGTTTTATAATCAGCAGGACAACGGCGAACTAAAAGGAGTGAAAATATGAAAAAGTCAGTTATCTTAAACCTGGGTTTGTTTGTTTTTGCAGCGGTTTTTTGTGGGTGCCAGACTCCTGTCGAAGGACCTTCCGATAAGCAGCTAATCAACACTACTATGACCGAGTGGAAAGCTGCTTTTGAGGCTAAGGATTTGGACAGGCTAATGGCGGTGTTTTCTGATAATTACCTCTCTTCCAGTGGGAGCAGCAAGGTTGCTATGCGTGAGAGCATGGCAGGTGCAATCGAGCGGGGCTCATTAGATAACGTTGAAATCAAAATCGAAAACGCCAAATTAACGCTTGTCGGCGACCAGGCAACGTTTGGCCCTGTTGAAATTACTTCTGACAGAGGTACGTTAACAATAGAATACACCCTGCAGAGAGAAGACGTTAAATGGCTTATTGTAAGCTCTAAACGCAAGGAAAGCAGTTTTGGAGTAAGGTTCCTGAATTACGCACGATTATAAAAAAGCTGATAATAGACTGCCTGCTGCCTGATATACTGATAACCTGATTATTAACACCAAAATACCATGATTGATATTAAACAAATACGCGAAAATCCTGAGAAGTTCAAGAAAGCCGCCAAAGATAAAAACTTTAATGTCGATATCGACAGATTACTCGATTTAGATTCGCAGCTTTTGTCTGTAAAAAAACAACTTCAGGATATTTCCACCGACAAAAACCGAATCGGTAAATCAATTCCAAAGCTGTCGGCGGATGAAAAACAATCTGCACTATCGCAGCTTTCGCAATTGAAACAGCAGGAAGCCGGGTACGATGAAGATACCAAAAAACTTCAGCCCGAATTTGATGAGCTTATGCAGCAGGTGCCTCAGCCGACCGACGATGATGTGCCGTTGGGTAAAGATGACACGGAAAACATCGAGATAAGAAAAGAAGGGAAAGTACGACACTTTGATTTTGAACCCAAAGACCACTTACAGTTGGGTCTGGCTTTGGGCATTATTGATATCGAACGAGGCGTAAAATTAGCCGGCACCAGAAACTATTTTCTCAAAGGTGACGGCGCCTTATTACACTGGGCGGTTCTGCGGTTTGCGATGGACTATATGGTCGGCAAGGGTTATGTCCCCCTGTCGGTGCCGCTTCTTATGAAAGATGAGGCGATGAAAGGCACAGGGTACTATCCCGGCTCGGAAGACCAGACCTACCGAATGGAAAAAGACCAGCTCAATCTTGTGGGCACCGCCGAGGTCCCTCTGACGGCCTATCGTATGGGCGAAATATTAAGCGCAGAGGAGCTGCCATTGAAGTATGTGGCACAATCGAGCTGCTTCAGGCGCGAAGCCGGAGCTGCAGGTAAAGACACCTACGGCCTTTACAGAATCCACCAGTTCGACAAAGTCGAGCAGGTGGTTATTTGCGAAAACGGCGTGGAAGAAAGCAACAAGTATCACAAAGAGATTTTAGCCAATGCTGAGGCGGTCATGCAGGCTTTAGAGCTGCCCTACCGTGTTGCAAATGTCTGCACCGGCGACCTTGGCAGAGGTCAGGCGAAAAAATTCGATATTGAGGCGTGGATGCCCTCGCGCGGCAGCTATTGTGAAACGCACAGCGCAAGTAAATTCTATGAATTTCAGGCAAGACGAATGAACCTTCGCTACAAAAACCCCGCCACAAAGAAGAACCATTTCTGCCACACACTTAATAACACCGTCATCGCTTCACCTCGAATACTGATACCTATCCTGGAGCTTTACCAGCACTCCGACGGCTCGATAACAATACCCAAGGTACTGCGGCCATATATGAACAAAGAAACAATTAATAAAAAATCGTAACTGAAGGAACCCGATTATGACTAAGGAAGAGATTCTCGAATTTGTAACCCAAAATCCTGTCTTCAGCCTCGCTACAATTGACGGCAATCTGCCTCGCGTTCGTACAATAATGTTGTATAAAGCCGATGTGAATGGAATTATTTTCTGTACCGGTCGGGACAAAGCTGTTCACAGGCAACTCCAGGCCAATCCCGCCGCAGAGCTTTGTTTTTATAATGCTGATAAAGGTCTCCAGGTTCGAATCGAGGGCTCTGCCGAGGTGCTCGACGATTTGGAGCTGAAAAAGAAGATTGTCGAAGCCTTCCACTTCTTAAAACCCTGGGTTGATAGCCAGGGCTACGAGGTAATGATATGCTATTGTATTAAAAATGCCAAAGCTGTAACCTGGACGATGGAAACAAACTACGATCCAAAACAGTACATACAGCTTTAAACTGAACTAAACTTGCCTAAACCTACTTCTGAAAAGAGAAGGAATCGACGATGTTTTTTTTGTCGTTATGACGAAAATAAAAATTGACGCTTCACAAGTAATATTCTTCGTTTCAAAATATTCTTTTTATTTCTTTCTTATCAATCGATAATTCATTTCTTTTTTCAATAAATCCTTTAATAACAAAATTCCCCTTGAGTTTTACCTCTTTAGTCTGTAATCTATTCGGCCATGTACGAGATACAGAGGAAATTAGCCCTGATAGACCGGCAATTAACCGGCGTAAATCTTCATAAGCGAATCATAAGCACCTGTCCCCTTGTATTTGTCGCAACAGGTCTCATAGCCGGGATTCTGATACAGAGCGTTTTGCTTGAGTCACGGCTCATTTGGTTCTGGCTGATACTATTATCACTGTGCCTGCTTTCAGCGGTTTTATTCTTTGTTGTCCAGGCAAAGGGCAAGCTTAGCGATTATACACATGTGCTCTTAAGTTCTTGTGCTCTTATTTGTTTTCTGTGTCTTGGTGCGATTCGGCTGATAAGTTTTCATCAGCCAAAGTCGTATGATATTCGTAACCTTGTTGCTGATGAGCCAAAACTGGCGGTCATTCGCGGGATGATTATAACCGAGCCGTATATTAACAAAAATCAGAACTGGAAATTCGCAAGATTCAAACCCGGCGATCCATCGAGCAGTTTCTACCTTAAAGTCACAGAAGTAGAAACTACGGACGGCTGGGCTATTGTCGCCGGCACTGTTCGATTGTATGTAAGTGAGCCTGTTCTGGATTTGAAAGCCGGTGATTCCATACAGGCATATTGCCAGCTTGACAGATTTGACCCCCCTACCAATCCCGGCCAGTTCGATACGGCAAAATATCTGGCGAGGAAAAATATCTTTGTCGCCGCATTTGTAAAATCTCGGGACGGTATCGAGATTCTTCACTCCACTCAGAATGATGGGTGGTTGAATGTTTTTACAAGGTTAAAAAACAGGATAAGACAATCGGCTTCCCGAGCATTGTTGGATACTCTGCCGTCGGAAGAGCCGAACCGAGGCTTGCTGGAGGCATTGCTGTTGGGTTATAGAGAAAATATCGACAGTAACACTTACAGGGCATTTCACAAAACCGGCCTCCTGCACTTTATCAGCCTCTCAGGAATGCATCTGGGTATTTTGATAGGGATGGTCTGGTGGCTGTGTAAAACAGCAGGTCTAATGAAGCCCGCGCGGGCGGTCGTTTGTTTAATTGCGTTAGCTGTATTTTTGTTAATTGTACCGCCGAGAGCACCGACGCTAAGGGCGGCTATTATTTGCTGCGTTTTCTGCATATCAATTCTTTTTCGCCGGCACTCCAATCCCGTCAACACATTATCATTAGCGGCAATAATTCTTTTACTTATAAGGCCCACACATTTATTCGAGGCCGGCTGGCAGTTATCATTTTCAGCAGTGCTTGCAATTGTGCTTTTTTCAGACCGAATCCACTTCTTTATATACGAAAAAGTAACGGGTTTGTCCTGGCGTAAGAAAAAGCAGAAGACAAAACTGTTTTTTTATGTAATTTCAAAACCGGGGCCATATTTACTGAGACTGTTTTCCGTGGGACTTGCCGCCTGGCTGGGCGGAGCAGGTATTTTACTATACCATTTTTATACAATCACACCGCTGGCGAGCATCTGGACGTTGCTGGTCTTTCCTTTTGTAAGTCTAATTCTGATATTGGGATATTTGAAGATAATCTTATTTTTCCTTTTACCAACATTAAGTGCCGTCCTGGGAGCTATAGTCGCCATTCTGTCGAACTTGCTTATTTGGATAGTGGAACTTATCGCAAAGCTGGATATGTCACAAATACTGATAGGTCAGGTTCCACTTATACTGGTCATTTTCTATTACGGTATAATTATTTTTACCGGCTTTGTATATTTTCGGCGGCGTCCTATGGTTAAGAAAGTAATCTGCACGGTGATGTTTTCGGCAATGATTATTTTCCTTGTCACTATGAAATGGCAAAGGACGCACAGGGACGAATTGGTTGTCACCTGTCTTGACGTCGGTCACGGCCAGGCAATATTAGCTCGGCTCCCCGGCAAGGCCAACATTTTATTTGACGCCGGCTCTCGGAGCAGAAGCGATATTGGCAGGCGAGTTGTCAATCCATTCTTAGACTACAACGGAATAAATAAAATCGATGCCATTTTCATAAGCCATAACGATACAGACCATATCAATGGAATACCCGAGGTTATAGAACACTGCAAGGTCGCCTGTGTTTACACTAATAATGACTTTTTTGGCAGGACTGACCAATGGGGCACTGAAAAATATCTCAATGACTATTTAATAGAAAAGAGTTTAACAATTAAACCCTTGAATGGTGATTTGAATTTAAGCAGCAGTGCTGATATTCAAATACTCTGGCCAAGCGAAGAGGCATCTAAGAATGAGGATTTGGGAGATAATGATAAATCACAGGTTTCATTGATAGAATTTGCCGGCAAAAAGATACTTATATGCTCCGACATTGAAAAATTCGCACAACGAGAGCTTTTCCGGTTGTATCCGGATCTGAAAGCAGATATTGTTCTTGTTCCTCATCACGGCTCGGTTAGTACCTTAGAGGATGATTTTTTAAGAAAACTCGATCCGGATATTTTGATATACAGTTGCGACCGAACCCAATATGAAAGACGAGCACGTATAATTAAGAAAGATGATAGTGCCGAGTCGTTCTATACCTCTAAGCATGGAACTGTTGCCATTTGTGTCAGCAGGGATGGTTTGGTAAGCACTAAAACATTTTTGCCATAGTATGGACGTTGGCATTATGGGCTTTACAGACCCGAAGTAAAATTCTGCATTGTCTGGCTGTTGTATTGTGTAACAAATTTCACACAATACGCAATACAAAGCGTCACCTCATATGCACCACGATTTCGACTCTCCGGTTTTTTGCTTTACCGCTGGAGCTTGAATTGGAAGCTATGGGCTGGCTTTGTCCTCGGCCGGTTGCCTGAATTTTTTCTTCAGAGATTCCCTTTTTAACGAGGTATCTAACTACGGAAAGAGCGCGTTGAGCGGAAAGTTCCCAGTTGTCCTTCCATTTTGATTTTTTGATAGGGTCTGTGTCGGTATGGCCGACAACATCTATTTGTTTGCTGGCGTATTTGTCCCGCAATACTGAGTAAATATGGTCAAGCTCTGTACTGGTAGCTCTTTTTAATTCGGCCTTTCCTGAATCGAACAATATCGCGTTATCAAGCGTTACCGTAATCGTTCCTTTCGAAGGGTCAAGTGAAACATCGTAGCCTTCTCCAAAGCCGGTCACATCGCCGGGCGTTTTGCTGCGTTCTTCAATCTGTCTTTGGAGCTCTTCGATTGTCATCTGGTCTTGTGAAATGCGGTCGGCAAGCTGGCCTTTTTCTCCTCTTTCGCGTTCGAGCAGACCTTTTATGTTCTCGTGCTCGACGCTCAGGGCTTTGTATCTTTTCTCCCAGTTGGTACAGCCGGGCAAAAGGGCAAGTGCTATAAGACAAGTCAGCAGAGCGATTGTTTTTTTGTTGGTAGTCCGCATTTTATATCTCCTTATAATGTTGAGTTTATATTTCCAGATTCAATGATCAAACACAAAACTCATGTAATCGCGAATCCAATCATGTAGAATAATAACAACAAATACACCTAAAGACAAGAACGGACCGTAAGGAATTTGTCGAATTTTTTTAAAAAACATCTGAAAACCCGCCCAGGTCAGCCCAAAGAATGGTGCTACAAAAAACGCCACAACAACGTAAACGGGTCCTATTACCGCCCCCGCGGCTCCCATCAGATGCACATCGCCGAGCCCCATTGCTTCTTTTCCGAAGCCCAGTGTGCCGAAAATCCTGATACTCCAGACGATTCCGCAACCGACAAAATAACCCCACACACTGCCCAGAAGTCCTGCAATAGCAGGATGTTGTGAAAAATCCTCCCACCATGTGCCGACTGCTGCAACTTCTCTGACTATCCAAAAACATGCCACCGAACAGATGATTATCGGAAGCAGGAACACGATTTCCCTGCACGCCTCCAGACGATGATTGAACTGTTGTTCCGCAGGTTCTTCCAATTTGCCAGCGGTATCATTTGGTTCTTCAAAATTTTCATTCATAGTATTTTGAGAGTCTTCAGAATCCTCTGATTCATAACTTCTTTTAAGCAAACCGCTCGCCAGAAGCACCAGGGATATAACCAGTCCAGCCGTTGCGCCCACTGCCAGTGCACCCGTATCAGCCGAAGCACTAGGCAAAAGTGAGTGCGCACGAATCAGGGCGGGATCAATGATATAAACGCCGACTGCCGAGCCAATAAATCCGGCTGCGGTGACTAACCAGCAAGTAGATAACGGAATAATCCAATGTTCTAAGTCAATCGCTGAAGCGGCAATAAAAGTTGCCAACATAATTATGTGAATTAGATAAATAAACCAGCCACCTCCGGCGTCTAACCTGATACCATCTCGCAAATTAAACTGAAAATACAAAATGAAAAGGCCGAGAAAAACCAGCCCTGTCAGCAGTTCAATGATAAAATAACGTGGTGAAATCGACACTTTGCAATACCGGCACTTCCGCCCCAACAACAGCCATGAAACCAGTGGTATATTGTCGTAAAAAAAACGAATATATTTGCCGCAGGACGGACAGGCTGAAGGCGGAGTTACCAAAGACTTATCACGAGGTAAGCGATAGATAACAACATTCAGAAAGCTGCCTATACAACAGCCGATCGCAAAAGTAAAGACAAACCACATCCAGTCTGGTACTGCCACAATGCCTCCTTTGCAAAAGCAGTACATAATGCACTAAGTTTTTGTGCTCTTATGCTTCTTGTTGACGACAGCGGCCACTTTCGCCGGTAAGCCGAACAGACGTATAAAGCCGGTCGCGTCGGTTGGGTCATATTCGGCGCCCATCTTAAAGCTTGCCAGGTCGGTATTATACAAACTGTACGGGCTTTTTATGCCGGCCGGTGTGCATTGCCCTTTGAACAGTTTCATCTTAACTTCGCCGGTAACATTCCGTTGTGTAATATCCACAAACGCATCAATCGCCTCACGCAGTTGACAAAACCACAGACCGTAATATACCAGCTCAGCATATTTCAAAGCAACCTGCTGTTTATAGTGTAAAGTTTCCCTGTCAAGTGTAAGGCTTTCTAAGGCATCGTGAGCTGCCATGAGAATTGTTCCGCCCGGAGTCTCATACACGCCACGTGACTTTATACCGACCAGCCGATTCTCGACAAGGTCCACTTGCCCGACACCGTGTTTTCCGCCGAGTTTATTCAATGCTTCAATCAATCTCACACCGCTTGTCAGCTTTCCGTTAAGCTTTACCGGGATTCCTTCGAAAAAACCTATCGTTACATAATCCGGCTGATCGGGTGTTTTTGAAACCGGCTGGGAAATAACAAAAAGATTATCCTTTGGCTCATTGGCTGGGTCTTCGAGGTCGGCTCCTTCATGGCTTATATGCCAGAGATTGCGGTCACAGGAGTATATTTTCTTCTTTGTTTGCTCGATCGGGATTTTGTGTTTTTTGGCATAATCAACCGCCGCCTCACGGGAAGTCAGTTCAAATTTAGGGTCTTTCCATGGCGAGACGATTTTCAGCGATGGATCCAGCGCCATAAAAGTCAATTCGAATCGTACCTGGTCGTTGCCCTTGCCTGTTGCTCCGTGGGCTACTGCTGTTGCACCTTCAGCTTGTGCAACTTCGACCTGATGCCTGGCGATTAAAGGCCGGGCGACACTCGTCCCTAACAGATACTTTTTTTCATAGACAGCGCCTACTTTGAGCATCGGCCAGAGATAATCCTGA
>Ga0307380_10002125_pt1 | contig 28378 bp, 25 predicted proteins | sample UN3MG_FD_202239 | JGI IMG/M metagenome (GOLD analysis project Ga0307380, IMG submission 202239) | Soil microbial communities from Risofladan, Vaasa, Finland - UN-3 | ecosystem: Environmental > Terrestrial > Soil > Coastal area > Acid sulfate soil | place: Finland: Risofladan, Vaasa | collected... | reverse complement strand
AGAGCTGAACTTGCGAAGCTCGGGAACTAGAGGGCGTCCCTAATCGCCCGAACACCTCGGAGGCGGAGCCGACCAGTCCTTCCTTCTCCTAAGGGGACATAAGCCTGAAGGGTTTGGGCTTGCACAAGACCAGGATGCGCTTCGCATCCCATGTTCCCGACGACATACCACACACGCCGAACGAGAAGCACTCGCAACGCTACACGCGAGGGACACCGCACGACGTGTGTTCCCGTCCGCCATCAAAGCATACACCAGCGCTACTATGCGAGGGGGACGCTCAGTCCCCCGTATCCATCCTTCTGCCTCACACGCTCACCCCACAGCACGTCAGCCCACAACACTGGTGGTTTCCGGAAGCTCGGAGAAGGCTAGTGGCATACTTCCCCACCCCAGGTAGCAGACGTTCTCCAAACGTAGTTGTACATTAGCGTCGGAGACTAAGAACAGGGTTCCTGCTGTGAGTGGCCGGCCAACGTGGCCCTTTGCCGCTCATGTTCTATATCCGATGAGAAGAATGTTCACTTCAGATTACATGCTGACGTATATGTGGCGTATAGGGGCTCTTTCGCGCGAGAAGTTTTTGGCAGATTGGGAAAAAACTACGGCGGGATATTCTTTGGTGAGGAATTTTTGGTGTTGGGATTCCCGAAGTCGGGTAGCACGCTCGCTAACTCGGGGAACGCTCTCCTTGCTTAGGGCTCGCTCGGTTGAAATAGATACGAATTGCGACAGCCATATTCCGACTGCCCTTTGGGCCAGGAGAGCTCTGCGAGGGAGCGGCAGGGCAGGCGCGGCAGGGAGAGAACGAGATCGGCTTGTGGAAGACGAGTTACGCGGTAATGTAAGGTTTTGAGAGAACGTTACATTGGGGGGGCGCGTCATATTGTCTATCAAATGCGCGAACCTGAGGGGTCTCTCTCGCCGTCAACTCATGCCGACATGACGCAACGGGCTTGGATGGGCGAGATTGCGCAGAATGCCGCGGAATAAGGCCATGCTCAGGGCATAGAGTCGATAGAGCGAAATCGATCCTGAGTACTTCTCACTTCTTATCCGGCACTGTAACATTCAATTTGATGTCTCCACGACATAAGAAGAACTCCTGCGCTGGTCCTGAATACAGAAATGAGAACTTTTCTAATAGGTCTCTGCCGATAAGGAAGTCGAGCTTTTGGTGTCTTGCTGGAATGCCCACCACACTCATAAAGAATTTGAATGGCCCGAAACCCAGTTCTGCGCTATAAATGGGACATTTTACTGTGCCTTCGCCCGTATATATCTTAACAGAGCGAACCTTCTTTAGGCTCAGTTCTTGTGCTATTGCATCTCGGATACATGTAATTGTCGCGCCAGTATCTATCTGAGCCTTCTTAATGACCGCGCTTTTCTTCTTGGGGGCACGTCCAGCTCTACTCAATGCAAGCGAATGTGACATTGGAGGCCTAACTCTGACTTTTATATTAGCGCCTTCCCGCGTTAGCGCTACGGGGCCGCTTCTATATGTACTCGCTTTGGCCTCATACTCCTGCATGAGAGCAACCGAATAGCAGACCTATCATTATCGGCGTGGTTGTGACTTCAGTCTGCTCAGGGATTATTTGGGATATCATATACGGTTCAACGCCGAACTTATCAGCCGCTACTCTGATCACCTCTTCATATTTATCGAATGCGCCGATAAGTTCACTGCCCTTGATAAGCGCCCATTTGCCCCTGAGGTCGTCTATGGCCAACCACTCAGACAAATGGTCAGCAAAGAACTGCTCCTCAATGTCGAGTGACTCATCTGATAACGACATGACCGCATCCTCCTTAATCCAATTCCACCAATCAACGATCAATGGACTCCTCGTCTGCCATCCCCGCGGACATTACGCCTTCTATAGGGCGCTTGTCAACGGAAATTGTTGGCAATTCTCCCGTCCGATCCTAGAACCATCGAAGCGTCAGGAATGTTCGGAAACGCATCCTATGGTATGCCGTGTCACTCGCCCTACCGCATCTCGGCGTCTCGCATTTACGACTTCAGGATTCTCAGCGAGTTTATCCTCAACAACCTCTCCGCAGACCCACGAATCTAGTGCGCATTATGACGGCTGAGACCCAGCGACCTTTCGATCTTATGAATGAGTTCCCACACCCTCCTTCATAGCCGCCGCCTTGATTCATGTCTTAGGGTTGTGCGATCGATCCTGCACATCAGCCGCTTGAGCGCCCGCCCTCGAGGGCCAGGGAAGCGTAGCGTTTCCTTCCCGGCCTACCGCAACAAGGTTGCGTGGGAGAAGCTCTTGTGGATTGAGGATTGTGATACGTATAACGAAGTGCGACAGAGCCTGGAGAGGTTACAGTTGTGCACCCCGACTTTCGTGCTGCTGGAGCCTGACTAACGGAGTATCGCAAAGTCGGACTACGGAGGGACCGGCGACTTGTGCTATGAGCGGGTTCCGCTGTCCTTGCGGGGAAACGGGTCGTCGTGTTTCCGTTCGCGAATCTGCCCTATGAGAGCGAATACGTTCACTATGATGCAGCATACGCAGAGCGTGATAACCGCGTGAAAGATGTGAATGTTCACAGTGTAGTTCGTTTGTTCTGAACATGCTCGGCCAGCATTAATATGCTTCTCGAGCATATACCGTGCGGGCGAGGGGGTCAACTCATGGGAGGCTCGGGACGTGCGTCTATCCTTATTGCGCAGGAGTTGCTGTCGTCTGACCTTCTTGCCTCGCCGGTTTCGAGGCGATCGTTTGGGAGCAGGTGATTGATTACGGATCTCAGGGGAGGATGCTTGTGGCTTCTCGGAGCTCTCGCCATCCTCGTGCAATCTCGCGTCTCTGGGCATTGCTTAGTTCGGGTTCCTGTCAGTGAGGCGTCCGAACATGCGGACTACCTGAAGGACCTGGTGAATATCCTTGTCAGTAAGATTTGCGAGCAGCTCAGCTTCGGCGACAGTCATAGTGGTCGGCTCATCATCTTTCGGGAGCGGTCGTTTCTTGGGCGCTCTTGGAAGTAGGTTGATGGGGTGCTCGTGAAGAGGTGACTCAAGGAGCAGGCCGTGGTCGGATATAGCAACCACTTGTGCCCTCAAAAGACACTTCACCTTCGCAATGCGATAACACCCGGCGGTACTGAGTTCGAGGCGTTTGAGATGCAGCACCTCCTGGCCGGTGAGCCATACTGAACCTTCGGGCAGCTGGTCGGCAAAGCGATGGCTTGCAATGAGATACAGCGTGCCGTGCTTCGTGCTGATGGTGACTATCAGTCCTGATGCTGCGAACTCCTGCTCGGTCATGCCCAACAGCTGGTCTCGAGATCGAAGGTCGCCACAGTTCAGGTCGGACTTAGGATTTGAGACGTTGGCCAAGTCAAGTGTCCCGGTCTTGCCGGTATGACGTGGTCTGGCGGTTGCTAATTTCCCATGCCCGAAAGGTGTATATTCGGCGTCGATCTTCGCAATGTTTTCGGCCCAAATGTTCATGTGATTGCCTCCTTTTCGATGCTATTGGGCGCAGGGGGCGCAGATGTGCCCTGCGCACGGGTTTGGCTGCCATCAGAGCCAGAACTATGGGGGTGCGCAGCAGTAACCCCAAAGCTCTCTACACACATACATGATTCTACCTCAAGAGGAGTAGGCAGCCTATATGTGCCGGAAGAGCTCTCAGCTATGCTTATCTGCGCACCCCAATAGCGGAAAGGCTTGGCTCGGTTTTCACGGTATCGCTGCAGGAATCCCCTGTCGAAGCCTGCTTTGCACCAGGCCTGCACGGTTCGCACGTGGTCCGATAACAGCTTCGCTATCTCATTCGCGGAGAGCGCACTCTCCTTGTCGAGAGCTCCACGTTTGGTGAGCGCTGAGATGATCTTATGAATCTGGGGGGACATTCCGGAGAACGCGCGGCTGAAGACCGGCGCCAGTAAATCATAGATGAGATTGTAAGCTTCCAGGCCAGCGAGTTCGGGCGGATGTGGCAGACAAAGATTGGCGGCTTTGATAGCTGATCGAAGGTGGAATGCGTAGCGATTAACCTTGGGGTCCGAGCAGAACGGTTCGAGCAGGCCCGCGAGGGCTTCTGCGAAGCGGGGCTCTAATCGTGGCTCGCCAGTCTTCGCTCGGTCAGAGACAACGCCCATGAAGTCTCGCAATAGTTCGGCATCATCTCCACCCGGAAGCTCCTCGGCAAAGCACGAATTCACTATCTTGTGGTTGATCTGCTCATCGGCCTCAAGAGCAATTTCCCAGATGCGAGAACAGCTCTGTTCCTCGGACTCAGGGGTTATGCTGGTCGTGATGAAGAGCACAGGGCCCTCTATTCTAATCTCCTGCCCAGTGATGCGACTGCTCTTATCCTTTGTGGTTGTGAGAAGGCTCAGTGAGCCGTCCGTAGCCATCTGGATGTTGTAGGCGGCACTATCGCTGCCCTCGCCCTGAGCTACAAATAGCACTTTGCCCTTGAGCGATCCGCCCTTGAAATATGAGAGTGCTGCAGGACTGATTCTGGTGTAGCTGAGGACCGAACCCTTGGGCAAGAACTTCAGCGCGAAGTCAACGATCGAAGACTTCCCCGTCCCGGAAGGCCCAACAAGCCGAAGATTCACCGGTCGTTGGAAATGCCGAGTGGTGCTCAGGATGAGCACAAGTGCAGCTACATCGTTGTGGACGACACTGCCCGCCTGCCTGAGGCCTCGCAACATCAGCTCCCCGATGTTCCGTGTCCCAAGACGAGCAAGCACCTCGGCCTCCCTCTTTCTGAAGGCTTTGTTCTGGTCAGCTTGCTGTTGCTCTCTAATCTGGGCGAACGACGTGGCCTCTTTCATGAGCTGGCCAAGAACCTTCTTCACGTCCTGCCCGCTCAAATGAAGAGCTGATAGGTCCTTGATGCCCGGCGGTGCAGTAATCACCCGAAGGTCAGGCAAGAACTGACCGATGGTATTGACAAGAGTAGTTCCTGCCGCATCAGGCTCGCGCCAGAGATAGACTCGCTTGCCTTTTAGGTGGGCAGCCCACTCGTCTCGCCAAGTCCTCACACCGGGTATCCCAAGGCAAGGGATGCCGTGTAGCCACGCGGTCCAACAATCGGATTCGCCTTCAACCAAGAGAACGTAGTCCCCAGGGAATCCGTTGAGCCTGCTGAGGCCATAGAGATGAGGATGATCGCCTGAACGCCATCGGAACTGATCACCTTGAAGCGATATGCGATAACGGACACCAACAAGCACACCCCCGATGTCGCGGTAGGGGACCTTGACGAAAGCTGCTCCTCGGTATTTGCCCTCAGACAAACCCCACGTTTTCAACCTCTCGATCGGGATGCGTTTGGCAGATGCCAATTGGACTAGCGACAACCCCGAATTTATATGTGTGTTTATAGAGCTTTGGGGTTGCTCCTGCGCACCTATGGTTTTTTGGCTCCTATTGCGGCCCGGAGTGTGCGCATGGCCGATCTGCGCACCTAGCGCACCCCTTGACGTTTTTCCCCAAAGTCCGCGTGCCGTGAGCGCTTCGAGAACCTGCTCCTGAGTGCAACCTGCGAAGCAATGGAATAGCACTTTCCCGTCCTTTTCCTGAACGCTAAGGGAGGGTGTGCTGTCCGTGTGCCCGGGGCAATGTGTAAGTCGCTGCACACTTTTTCTGTGGCAAATACAGGCCGGATTCTCGCAGCATAATCGGTCGGCAAGATCCTGCGCATTTAGCACTGTCTCATTCCTCATCCTTCAACAAGAAGTCGAACAGATTAATCGGCTTCCCCTCGGCGTCGAGTAAGGGCACGAGGGTGGCAATCACCAGGCCCGGCTGGACAACGATGGACTCTTCGTTGGGATCGGTTGAGCTCACCGGCGGTCTCGCTTGACAGCTGGAACCGCGTTCTGCTCAAGCAGCTTGTCGATCTTAAGCCGATCCAGTCGAATGGTGTGGCCGATTCTCGAGACAGGGACATCTTTCATCGCGATCTTGCAACGTAAGGCTCTCTCGCTCAAACACATGTAGTTTGCGGCGATAGAAACGCTCATGTATCGTGGTTGTGTTAGGTCTTTCTGCATAGCCGTATCCTCCCTAGTTAGATGTGAAAATTGACAATGCCGTTTGACAAATGCTGTTCATACCTTGATAGTCTTCCCTCGAGACGATGCTGTCGAATGTGGGTTCTTAACCGGGACACGACGGGTTGGGATGTCGCCAACTGTGAGCACTAGGAGCGGCTTTATGAGCGGTTTGACGAGGGGGGGGATAAGGTCTGTTGTATGATCAAGTCGGCCTGGGATTTCTGCCTACGGGTGCTAGCTGGAAGCAGCATTGGGTTCGGTGCTCAAGGATATACACGCGGGGCATGCACGAGGAACTGAGGCGGGCCGTTTGCTGGCTGCCGACCGAGGACCAGGACTCTGAATTTTTGGTAGATGCCGAGTCGTTCTTCGACCCCGAAAGCAGTGAGATATCCGATGAGTTTCACGAGCGAGTGCCTATTCCGCCGGGCGGTAACTGGGCGGAACTCAAGCGCCTCATTCAAAGCCACCTGCCAGTTCCTTACAGGCTTCCGGCGCGGCAGATAGAGATTGACCCAAGTCTCTATCATCTTTCGCCTGGATTGCGCCTGTTGGACGTGACGAGGGACGGGAAGGTTGTATGTGAGGCGGTCAAGGACGCAGTTCCGGCCGAGAAGCTATGCACTGATCGGCATTATCCTTTTCTCCTGCTGGCGTATCAGGTGCGTGATGGGGGCTGGTGGTTCGACAGGGTGTTGTTTAGTCAACGAGGGTATCGGCCTTCGGTGCCGCGCTCGTCTTGGCGACTGCTTGTCGTATTGCGGGGTCTTCAGGCGATGGGCAAGGATGACAGGCCTAGTTGGCTCGACCGCTGGCGCGGCTTCCGGCGAATAGGCGTGTGCGAGAATGAGAAATGCGGCCAGTATTTTCCGGTGCAGCACGGTGCTCGATGTTGTTCTGATACATGTCGGCGAGCTGCCAATCGACAGGGGCATCGAGGTCGTCCGCATGAGTGAGAACGACAGCGGGGTTCGAGGTCTTTATCGACGAGGTAAGGTCTGGTGGATGTCTTATGCGACATCTCGAGGGCGAGTTCGCGAGAGCTGCCAGACGCACTCCAAACGGCGGGCAATAATGATTCTTGAGGACCGTCGATCGCAAGTTTTGCGAGGCACGTTCTTGGGCGTCAGAGGGTCTGGTCGAATGACGCTTCACTCTCTTCTCTATGACAAGTATCTGCCCTGGGCCTCGACTGCAAAGGCCGCGTCCAGTTATCGCAGGGACACCTATTCCGCCAAGCGATTGTGTGAACATCTTGGGGACCAGCGGGTGCGTAGTTTATCCGTTGAGCAGATCGAGATCTATCGACAGCGGCGCATTGACGAGGGGGTGATGCAGGCGACCTGCAACAGAGAGCTCGCACTACTGAGGCACTGTGTCAACAAGGCAATCCAGTGGGGCTTGCTTTCAGGGGACAATCCTGCCGGGAAGGTCAAGTCTTTCAGAGAACGACATCGTGTTCGGTTCCTCTCGCAAGACGAGCGAGTGCGTCTTCTCCATGCGTGTTCACAAAGCTCTCAACCGCTGCTCCTGCCTCTCGTCAAACTGGCTCTTCTGAGTGGCCTGCGGTCTGGAGAGTTACATGCTCTTCGATGGGATGATCTCGATCTACAAGGGGGAACCTTAACAGTCCGACATGGCAAGGGTGATAAGTCTAGGATCGTTCCTGTCAACGCAGAAGCTATTATCATCCTGAAGAGTATCAATCGCACATCCGATCTCGTGTTCTCTATTGGGTCCTTCAAGCACAGCTTTATGACGGCCGTTCGTCTGGCGGAGCTGGAGAACTTTCGATTTCACGATCTCCGAAGGTGCTATGCGACTGCACTACTTACTGAGGGCGCGGATTTGATCACCGTGAGGGACTTGCTTGGTCATGCCGAGATTCCCCAAACGCTGATATACCTCGCATCAAGTCAGGACCGTTTGAGGCGTGCGGTCGATAACCTGCCAAAACTCGACCAACAATCTGATGTAGTAGATGACACACTGGAGGGTGTGCGTGTTGGGGAAGGACACACATTGGGCACACATCGCGCTTTAGCCCTTCCATAGTGCCGCTATATGGCTACCTTTGCAACACTGGTGCCTGCATTCCTAATCCGCAGGTCGAGGGTTCAAATCCCCCCGGGCGCGAGCCTTATAGCAGCCTTCCCACGTTCATCCCCTTGCGGGGATGCGGGAAGAACGCCGTCAGTTGAGCAGGCCCGGGCACGGTTACGAAAACTCCTCTTAACTCAAGGCTTGACGTTCGAGCAAGATTGACCTATAACTCCCGAATAAATCTTAGGGACAGTATTAGTAGGCTCCAGTGAAGAGTAAGGGGCTTTTGAGCAAGTGATGTCTGTTCTGGAGAGAACACAGGAGGCAATGGGCAGCTCGGGCGCTGCCGGTGCGGTTTCCGAGATTGAGGCTTCTGTCTCATCAGGGGACTCGAGCGTGGGTTTGGTCTGTCAGGCCGCTCTGCTCGTGCTATCAGGGTGCGCTGACCGGCCTTTGTGTGAGCGGCTTGCGAAGTCGCTGTCGAGGCTTGAGCCGGGCCCAAAAGATGCGTATTTGGTTGCTCTTGTCATTTCGCTGTGCAATTGCGACAGACATGGCCGAGTGGGTGTTGATGTCCAGCGGTTCAAAGACCTGGCGGAGGCGTCCTCGGCTCCTCGTCCAGCTATACTTGCTGCGTGGCAGGCAATGGAGCTCTTCAATCAGGGCAGGGGACAGGAGGCAATTGAGATGCTCTCGAATCTTTACGCTTCGTCCCGCAATCTATGGGTGCGAGACCTCCTGATGAAATCCTATCTAAGAATAGCATACAATCACATCGCCAAGGAGCAGTATGAGCAGGCGGCTGATGTTCTGAAGCAGTCGCTACAGGTTGACAGCTACAACGTCTTTGCCCTGCACTCGCTCGCCATTCTCGAGACTCAGAAGACGTCGCTGAGCTCATTGGTGGAGATCGAGAAGAGCTGGAGCCGACTAATCGAGATCTGGACAGCTCTGAACAAAGCGTATCCGGACGGCGCTTACAAGGACTATCTGGCTGCAAAATACATGTACTTCGCCGCGAGGTTCTTGAAGGCTGGGAGCTGGGCAAGAGGAAAGCTGGAGCTCGCCAACCTTGTCCGCATCGACCCAGACAATGCGCTTGGGAAAGAGGTTCTTGAGGCAATATCTAACTGAGGTTTTGGTTTGTTCACTTTAGAGATCGATCCTTATGAGGTGCTGGGCGTTAGACACAACGCCGATGTTGTAGATATCCGGCGAGCGAGGCGGGACTTGATACTGCGGTTTCCCAACGAGCTCTTCCCGGAAAGGGCTCAGGAGATCAACGAGGCTTTCCAGCTCTTGATGAACAAGGAGAAGCGTCGGCTGGTAGATGCTTTTCTTAGGTCGAAGGCCGGCGGCGCCCTCCGTGTGCAAAAACCGTTTCTTTCGGAGAAGGTATTGGACAACTTGTTCAACTACCCGGGACGGGCAGAGGTTTTCGAGCTCTTCAAGCTCGAGCAACCGATTGAGGTTGGCAGAGATAGCCTCATTCAATCACTCCTTACCATTCTACACCAAGTCCCAGAACCGCAATGAACAGCTCCGAACTGAAGACGGTGTGCGATGTGCTGGGCAGCGCCGATTTCTGGAGCGCGCAGGAGGCCGGAGCGCCGGTTCGGAATGGTCAAGCCAGTGCCGCCTGGAATGAGGCGGACCAGACCGTCGAGGCGTGCCTCAAGTTTCTTTTTCTTGACCATGAGAGGTTCTCAATGGCGACACAGTTCAGGAGCAGGATGAAGGACCTTGCCGAGAAGCTTCGCAGAATCAACGAAGGCAGAAGGCAGTTGTCCAGGAAGGGACAGGAGCGGTCTGAGGTTCGGCGGGCATCGTCGTCGCTTGCAAGACAGGGGTGGGTTGACGCACCTCAGAAAGAACCTCATGGTGCCGAGGAGCCAGTTTGGGAGGTTATGTCCCTGAATATGGGGCGGTCGGTCAAGTTTCTCCTTGAATCGGCGATCGCGCTCGAGGACCCGGCTTTGGCGCTTCGTGTATCCTCGCTTTGGGCGTTTGGTCGCCGCAGGCTGTCGAGGAGGATGGCGAGGGAACATGGCCTCGAGGTTGGTCAGATTCGACACTGGGCGGGTCTGCTGAAGGACTTCGTTCGCACGATTTCTGAGGATGCGAGTGCGCGTGGCGGGGAGCAGCCTGGCAGTGGCGCGTTTGTTGTTGGTGGCTTTGAAGATTTCGCGAGTGTTGATACGAAGCTGGGAGAGCAACTTGTGGCAGACGAGGAGTCGCTGGCGGACCTAGCTACAACGCTCGAAGGGAGCAAGCGGAAGTTGAGGGAGGAGCTGCTGGGGCTGCTCATTCGTCGTCAGCTGTCGCCGGACGTCATAGGGGATGCGGCCATATCGAATTGGGGGCAGGAGGTTTTGGCCTTGCGGGGGGCCTTGTGGCAACCCCTTGCCGGAAGACCGGCCCTTGAAATCCGACACGGCGGTGCAGGTCTCAGACAAACTGGTTGGGGCGGTCCTGTCAGAGAACGGTCTCGCCCTGAAATCTCACGGTCTGAGCTTCGTGGGTGGTCGTTTGGCGGGGGGTAATCTCGACCGGAGCGAGCTTTTGTCCCTTCGCGAGAAAGAGCTGCAGGACTTTCTGAAAGAGACAGTGTCGGAGCTTGCGACCGGCCCGCGTTTTGACTCTCTACCCACGCCGGAGACGAACGCTGCGGATGTCCGGGCTGAGCTGGACATAGCCCGCAGAACAGCCACGGAGATAATCAAGCTTCGCTCATTCATCAAGGCGTCGTTGGAGGTTGAGGTCGAGGAGGTTTCAGAGGTAGTTAAGCAACTGAAGTCCTCGATAGTCGAGGGGCTTAGGCCGTCTAGTGCAGGGGATAAGGATGTCAGAGAACTTCAGGCCGTTGTCGCCTCGCTGAGGCGAGATATTGCGAGGCTCGGGAAGCAGGTTCAGGATGAGATGTCCCAAGCCCTCAGGTCAGACATGATAAAGGATTTTCTCTTTGTGATTGACGATCTTTCTCGTATTATGAAGCACGTTAAGAATGACACCACCCGTGGTCTCTATGAGGGGCTTGAGATGGTTGTCTCAAGGCTGGAAAGGGCGTTTATGGCGCACGACATCCGTCGCATTAAAGCGATAGGTGAGATGTTTGATCCGTCCGTGCATGATTGTGCGGACATAAAGAAAGTGGCTGGCTGCAAGGATGGCGTTGTTTTGGAGGAAGTGTCGTGTGGGTTTACGATCGGCGATAAGGTGTTGCGGCCGGCAAAAGTTATTGTCTGCGGATAATCAAAAACAAGTGAATGGGAGTTCCCCATGGGGTTCATAGTAGGAATAGACTTAGGCACAACCAACTCGGCGGTAGCCATAATCGACAACGGGTCCCCGCGGATAATCCCAAACAGAGACGGTATGCCAGTTACTCCATCAGTCGTGGGGCTATTTGAGGAGAAGGGCAAGACCAGGGTAGTCGTGGGCGAGCAGGCCAAGAGGCAGCTTGTGGTCCACCCAGAACGAACTGTTGCGGAGATCAAGCGTTCAATGGGGACAGACTATCGCGTGACCCTTCTGGACCGCGAATACTCGCCTCAGGAGGTCTCTGCTGCGATTTTAAGAAGCCTCAAGGACGACGTTGAGCTGTTCCTGGGCGAGTCTGTGACCGACGCCGTGATCACCGTTCCGGCCTATTTCCAGGACGCCCAACGGCAGGCAACAAAGGACGCTGGGGAGATAGCTGGGCTTACTGTCCGCCGAATAATAAACGAGCCCACGGCCGCCGCGCTCGCCTACGACGTTGACCGGCGCTCCGACCAGATGCTCTTGGTTTACGACCTCGGTGGTGGGACGTTTGACGTTTCGATAATCGAGGTGAATCCGGGGATAATGGAAGTAATCGCGACGACAGGAGACTCGCATCTCGGGGGGACGGACTTTGACCACCGGATCGTTGACTGGGTCCTGGCGTGGTTCGAGGAGGAGTATGGGATCGACTTGCGCAAGGACCTTGTTGTGATGCAGCAGCTGAAACAGGTTTGCGAACAGGCCAAGATAGAGCTTTCATCGAATGCGAAGGCCGTCATCAGTATCCCCGCGATAGCCAGCAAAGGCAAGGAGGTAATAAACCTCTCGAAGGAGATCACCCGGTTAACGCTCGAGGACCTGATCAAGGATTATTTGGATCGGACGATAGATTTCACCAATCAGGCCTTGGAGGACTCTGAACTTACAAACCAGGAGATAAGTCAGGTGCTTCTGGTTGGCGGTTCGACCAAGATTCCGCTTGTCAGGCAAATGATCAGAAGCCGGATGAAGAAAGAGCCCTCGACGAACATTGATCCTGACGAGTGCGTGGCTTTGGGCGCGGCAGTTCAGGCGGGGCTAATCACGGGCCAGATCAAGGAGCTGGTGCTCTCCGACATCCTTTCTCATTCGCTCGGGACAGAGACGATCGGCGACACATTCGACATGCTTATCTCGAAGCACTCGTTCATCCCAACCAGCGTGAGCCAGGATTACACGACCGTGGTGGAGAATCAGCCGAGAGTTAGGATCAACGTCGTGGAGGGCGAGAGCCAAGTGGCCTCTGAGGACATCAGGCTCGGCACGTTCATCCTCGATGGCATTCCTCCTGGCCCGCCCGGCTCGCAGACGATTCGCGTGAAGTTCGACATCGACAATAACGGGATACTAACTGTAACCGCAACTAACCTTGAGACAGGCAAGGGTAACCAGATCACCATCGAGGCGTCCAAGACCAGGCTCTCGGACGAGGAGATCGTTCGGGCCAAGGACAACTTGGAAGAGCTGGCCGAGGAGGCAAGTTCCCGTAAGGAAGCCCTGCCGGACACTTACCGGGAGGCCATGGCGCTCATCACGCGGGCAGAGGGGATGGAGTTCAGAGTAACCGAGATGGAGGTCAAGAAGCTTCGCGAGCTCATACATGAAATTGAGATCGCAATGAGCCTCAACAAGTCAGACGATGTGCTCGAGAGAAGCGACGAGCTGTCGGAGCTGCTCTTCGACCTTGAGGACGCCTACGGGCACGTTGATGAGTCGGAGGACGAGGCCACCGACGAGGGTGAGCTAGCCGATTGATGCCTCGGTCTTGTGCTGCAACCCGACTGCACGGTTACATCATTGTGCAATTGATAATAGGCCCGAATGCGCTGCCCTAACTGCAAACGGGAACTCGACACGGCGCCTCGTGTGTGTCCGCACTGCGCCATGGATATTAGGATCGCCAAGTCCCTTCTTGGCAGCTATGCCGACCATCTAGCAAACGGCATCAATGCAATTCTGAGGCAAGACCTTGACCATGCCGAGACCAGCCTGCGCAAGGCGATCAGGCTTGTGGACGGGATTGCCGACGCCCACTTCTTCCTCGGCATCACGCTCGGACTGTCCCACCGCCTCGACGAGGCGATCGGAGAGTTCAAAATGGTCCCCAAAGAGCACAGATTGGGAAACGAATCTCGCCGCATAATGGACAAGATGACGGCATTGCTTAGACTTCCTGCGGAGCTCGGCCTGCCCGACGAGAGGGATAGGAAGGCAGCGGCCGTTCAGCTGGAGCGGATGTCCGACTGCATCGAGAGAATGTCTCATCTCAAGCAGGAGCTCTCGCTCAGGATGCTCTCCTCGCAAGACGCCCGGTTTGCTCACCTGGCATCGCTTGCGGACAGACTGGCCAACCTCAGAAAGAAGTCCCGGTTGACCCATGCCTGACGGTCCCTCCAAAAAGCCCCAAACGGAAGGCATAGACCTTCTCACCAAAGCATTTGACTCGTTCAGCAACGCCTCGGATTCCATGAAACGAGCCTACGAGTCGCTTCAGCAACAGGTTAGGGAGCTCAACCTCGAGGTCAAGCTCAAGAACGCCCAGCTCAAGGAAAATCTCGCCGAGCTCGAATCTGTCAAGAACTACCTCAACAACGTGCTTCAGAGCATCCAAAACGGCGTGGTGTCGGTTGACCTCGAGGGAAGGATCACGACGTTCAATAAAGCTGCCTCTACTATCTTGGGCCTTTCGCCAAGCGAGGCTGTCAGACTTCGATACTGGGAGCTGTTTGGGGACGATTTCGACCTAAACGACTCAGATGGCAAGGTGTGCGAGTTAAAATCTCGGTCTGGAGACGAACTCTCTCTATCCTTCAATGTCTCGCCCATGACCGAGCTCGATGGCAGGCCAGTCGGCCAAGTCATCTCGTTTTCGGATGTTACGCGCCTCAAGGAGCTCGAGAGCCAGCTGCGAAGGAACGCCAGACTCGCCGCCATGGGCGAGATGGCCGCGAACCTGGCTCACGAGATACGTAATCCGCTTGGGAGCATCAAGCTGTTCGCATCAATCCTAGAGCGCAACCTTGAGAATAGTGGTAGCGATAAGGACCTGGCCACTCACATCATGGAGACAGTCGATACTCTCGACGCCTCGATCACGAACATGCTGATATACGCTCGCTCGCCGGAGGCAGATTTCGCAAAGGTGCACATCGACGATGTTCTCCGGGAGGCCATAGAGTCTGCCACCTATGCGATCAACCAGAGCAACATCGAGGTCGCAACTGATCTTTTGGCCGGGGACATAGAGGTAATGGGTGACCCGAGGTTTTTGAAGCAGGCCTTTTCTAATATCATCTTGAACGGGGCGCAGGCGATGTTGGAGGGGGGTCGTCTGAGCGTGTCAACGCATCTGACAGAGTCAGGCTGCTTTGCTGGGTATGGACACACGATACTATCCTCGAAGAAGCCGTGCAGCAGCTATGTGGCTGTATCGATAGTTGACAGTGGCAAGGGTCTCATGGACAGTGAGATACTCAGGATATTCGAGCCTTTTTTCAGCACGAAGATAATGGGCACCGGGTTGGGGCTCTCCATAGTCAAGCGCGTAGTGCAGAGACACGATGGATGCCTATTCGTCAAGGAATCGCCTGAAGGAGGGCTGGAGTTTACCATAGCGCTGCCTCTGCCGCACCAGGACGGCCTACATTAGAGAGCCACCATGCCGCCGAAAATCCTTGTCGCAGACGATGAACCGCAGATGAGAAGCGCACTTCGCGCTGCGCTGGAGAAGTCCGGATACGACACGACACTGGTCTCGGACGGTCGCAAGGCGCTTGAGGAGGCCGAAAAGCGCGTCTATGACATGATCATAACCGACATGAAGATGCCAGGGCTGGACGGCCTGGCGCTGCTCGAGCGAATTCGGCGGGACAATCTCGCCCCAAATGTAGTCCTCATCACCGCCTACGGAACGATCGACGCAGCGGTATCCGCGATGAAGATGGGGGCCCTGGACTTCCTTCGCAAACCATTCGCGATGGCCGATCTCGAGACGGTGCTCTCAAGGGCGTTCGAGGAGCCTTTTGCCGATGGGACCGCTGAGACACATCAGGTATTCGCTTCCCGTCAGCAGGACTTCCGCGAGATCGTAACGAGCAATCCGACGTTCAAGGAGATTCTGTATCTTGCAAAACGAATCGCCCTCAGCGAGCTGACCGTCCTCGTAACCGGCGAGTCCGGAACGGGAAAAGAGCTCGTGGCGAGACTGATTCATCAGGAGAGTCGCAGGGCTCGGAATCCTTTTGTCGCCATCAATTGCGCCGCTGTCCCTGACAATTTGCTTGAGAGTGAGCTGTTCGGGTATGAGAAGGGCGCGTTCACGGGGGCCAACTCGTCTAGGCAGGGCAAGTTCGAGCTGGCGACCGGCGGCACGCTTCTTCTAGATGAGATCGGCGAGATGCCGCTCACTTTGCAGGCGAAGCTTCTGAGAGTGCTCCAGGAGCGGGAGGTTGACCGCGTTGGCGGCCGTTTCCCCATTCCAATCGATACAAGGGTGATAGTAACAACCAACTGCAACTTGGTAGAAAGGGTCGAGGAGGGCAGATTCCGCGAGGACCTGTTCTACCGGATTAACGTCATCCCGCTCGAGCTTCTTTCCCTTCGGGAACGCAAAGAGGACATAGTTACGCTCTCACACTACTTCTGCGAGATGTATTGCCGGGAGATCGGCAAGCCAACCAAGTATCTCTCAGAGGAGGCGGCGGCCTTCGTGTTCGATTATGATTGGCCCGGCAATGTCCGGGAATTGGAGAACGCTATCCAGAGGGGTGTTGTCCTTTCTACGACCGATCGCATCGAGATATACGACCTCATCTGGGACGCGAGGAGAAAGCGAATACCCATGGTCAATACTCGCGGTGCTGAAGAGGCTTCACCCAAACGGAAGGTCGAAGTCGAAGTCGGCACCTCGCTAGCCGAGACGGAGAAGAAACTGATACTCGCGACGCTCGAGCAGACGAACGGTAAAAAAGCACAGGCGGCCGAAATACTGGGCGTAACGGTGCGAACGCTTCGCAATAAACTGAACCTTTACAGGAAAGAAGAAGACCCGAAGGACAGGAAAAATGAGTCGCAAGAAGCCCGCACATAAATCGGACGCAGAGCGCCGAAAAGAATCAGCCCAACAGAAGGCCAAGAGAATCATCGCCTCGCAAGCGCGCCCCCGCGATCTGGTCAAAAAAACGGGGCCGGACGGGGCAGGTCAGACGCCCAGCTCGATCTTCGCTCAGAACATGGAGCGCGTCCGGCGCAGCCGCGAGTGGCTTTTTGACCGCCTTTCCGAAACGCCTCAGACGCTCAGCCTCAACGTCCGCCAAACCGAAAGCGGGAGGCCAACGCTCGCTGTTACCACTAAAGACGGAGAAGTGACGCTGCTGCACTCCGAGCATGACCCACTGGCTGAGGCCATAAAGCATGTCTCCACGGTCAAGCTCGAGGAGGCGGAGTATCTCATTATCCTCGGCTTCGGGCTTGGCTACCACGTCCTTGAAGCCATGAGGCGCGTCCCACCTAACTGCAAGGTCTTCATCATCGAGCAGAGCGCCGACATCTTCCGGGCTGCGATGCACGTTTTCGACCTGGGGGCTGTCATCTCGCCGCCGGATGTCAAGATATTCGTTGGAACTGATCTTCACGAGATCATGCCAGCCCTTCAGGATGACTTTAAGACATTCAAATACCACAACATAAAAATCGTCATCCATCCCCCATCTGCCGCTCTATTCCCAACCTACAAGCAGGTCCTAGACAACTTGAACAGGGTCCTCAGAATCGTCCAGATCAACGTCAACACCGTGCGGTTCTTCTCCCGGCTGTGGCTTAAGCACAATCTGCTTAACCTGCCCAAGATCGTCAGAAGCCCAGGCGTCAAAAGCCTGCTCAACCAGTTCCCCGGCAAGCCAGCCATTCTTGTCTCAGCGGGCCCGTCACTGGACAAGAACATCGACCGGCTGCGTAAGGCCGTGGGCAAAGCTATCATCCTCTCCGCCGATACATGCCTCCGGCCGCTCCTCGCACATGGCATAAGGCCGAACTTCGTCCAGGCCATCGACGCACAGCCCATCACCTATCGCCATTTCTCGGGCCTCGACCTCTCGGACATCTGCCTGGTCGGCGTTACGAGGCTGCCGCCACAGGTCATCGAGCTCTTCTCCGATCACATCTTCCTCGGCAACGACCTGAACAACAAGGTCTGGGAATCGATTGAGCCTTATTTCGAGCGCCTCGGCACCTTGGGCTCTGGGTCCACGGTCGCGGTGTTAGGTTTTGACCTTGCGAGAATGATGGGCTGCGACCCCATAATCTTCGTCGGGCAGGATTTCTCCTACGCATACGGTCGCGCATACGCCCAGGGCACGATGGTCTCAAACGACATGCTCTCTGAGCTCTCGACTTTCAACACCCTGGACACGCTGACTGAAGCGGAAAAGGCCAAACAGCAGATCATCAGGACGAGCGACATAACTGGCAACGAGCCGCTCTTGGATATGCACGGCCGACCCACGGAGATGTCTGACGGGATGCAGGGCTGGCTCACGTGGTTCACGCTGGAGATCAAGCGCACCAAGGCCAAGTGCATCAACGCCTCGGAGGCGGGCATCTTGACGGACGGCGTGGAGATCATGCCGCTCGATGAGGCAATAATGAGGTACTGCACCGAACCTGTCGATGTTACCAAGAGCATGGCTCCGAAGCTCGGCAGAAGGGGGAAACAGGAGCTTAAGACCGTCGCCAAAAAACTCGCCTCAATTGGGCGGGAGCTCGAGAAAGTGCTCACTGAGGCCGAGTCGCTCGCTCCGGACGGGGCTGCCGGCGATAAGGAGGTTAAACGCCTTCTTGGGCTGCGCGCCGAGGGCCAGGTCTGTGAACCCGTAGCACCGCTCATCGACTGGCACAAGCAGCGTAATCGCAGCAAGGCGGGCGATGACAGGCTCAAGTCCGAGTCGCAGGCAATGGCTTTTGCCTGCCGGTTCGCTATCGAGCAGCTGAAGCAATCCGAGGCTCTGCTCAGCGTTTGAGGCCCGGCATTTATCTAAAGATCACGCAGATTGTAGAGGCTGTCCAATAAGTCGGTTTCTACGGGGATGACGCAGCGGGGTATGCCACATGTAGGGGCAGGCCTTGTGTCTGCCCGAATATATAGATGGGCGGAGACAAGCCCCGCCCCTACACAGCCTCGGTGGTCGGAAGGCGGTCGCTGGATCAAGCTGTCACGAACGCCCCGATAATCAGATTGATGGTGATTGACCTCGCATGGACCAGGACAGCCAGAAAGGCCGTCCCACACCCGGTCTAACGAAAGCGGCGTCGCCTCAATCCAATCTTCGTGGACCTCGACTGCCAACGCCCGCACGAGCCGCAGGCAGCTCTCGGCATTCGGCATCCTTATGTTGTCGATCTCGGTTGACCGTCATTTGGCGAATGAGGAACTTCTGATATGTTGATTTGTTTCTCTACTTAAATGAAGGGGCAGTCATTGCAGTGAATAGGTATTCAGGGTGTTGAGGAAGGGGTTATGGCAAGATTGAATGAGCTAAGAAAAGAACAATGGGACGAGATAATGAGGAGGTCCATCTATAGGGTGACTGTGGGACTTCTGAATGATCGCGGCCTCGGTGGGTTGACGATGGCGCGCGTGGCGAAGGCGGCAGAGGTTTCGACCGGCACGTTGTATAACTACGTCAAGGATAAGGATGATTTGCTGTCGCACGTCATAGACATGACCTTCGAACCCATTCGTAGAGCTATTGTTGCCATTTCTGAGAGAGTGCTAAGCCCGCCAGATAAGCTGCGAGCGCTCATAGTTGTTATTTTCAAGGGCTTTGAGGATAACAAAGCTATGATAGCAATCATGTATCAGGCAACAGCGAGTACCTTGGCGGCTCAGCGTCGCAAGGCTTCGATACAAGAGACTTTGTTGGATATGGTGCTCAGCATCCTGGACGAGGGCATGCGCGAAGGGTGCTTCCGTCAATGTGACAGAGTTCTTGCCGGTCGGCTGATCATGGCAATCATGGATGGTTACCTCCTGTCTGCTCTTGATGGTGGGGATAGGGTTGGCGTTGGTGAGAAGGAGGCCTTGGCGTGCGCGGATTTGCTCCTTAATGGTCTCTCCACGCGAAGTCAGGCTGACACTCGCAAGGGACCGGATGCTACAAACGCTGCGAAAAGAGGGAAATGAAGAGATGTCATTTGCGAATATCAAGTATAAACGAGCCATGCTTCTTGCCTTGGTTGCACTTTGGTGCCTGTGTTCTGTGACTATCAGTTGTGGTCCTGATTCGGAAGGTAACGCCGACAAAAACGATACGGCTAAGCAACCTCGCGTGCGAGTTGCCTTGACCCCCATTTCCAAACGGACATTCGAGAGGCGGGTCGTTATGCAGGGCAATCTGGAGGCCAAGAACTTCGCTGATGTCTCGGCACGGGTCGAGGGCACAATAGATGCGGTTTTCGTTGATGAAGGCGACCACGTTGTGGCCGGCAAGACAAAGCTCTTTCAGGTCGACTCTCTCAATCTGCGGCGGGCAGTTGATGTTCGTCGTCAGGACCTGGCGGTGGCTAAGTGCTCGCTGCGAGAGGCCCAGGCCGGCCTTGAGCAAGTTGACGCGCAGCTGGAGAAGGCCGATCTCGACCTGCGGCGTTATGAGCGGCTTCATAAGAGCAACACAGTGTCATCTGACGCCTTCGAGCAAGTCCAAAGCCAGCATAAGCAGATAAAGGCGGCTCATAAACATTCAGTAAGCCTTGTGGACCTCCAAAGGGAGCTCGTGCGGCAGGCCGAAATAGCACTTTCCATCGCAGAGAAGAACCTCAGCGACTCTCTAGTCTATGCTCCCATAGACGGTACTGTGAGCAGGAAATACCACGAGGTCGGAGAAATGCCAGAGAAGGGCAAACCTGTGCTTCGTATCGAGGATACTTCAGTTATCGAGGTCTCTGCGTTTCTGCCTGCTCAGTTCTATGCGGATGTTCGTCCGGGGGAGACGCTGATGAGCGTTCGGGTTGGTGAAAGAGACGTGGGGGATTTTGCAGTATCCTACAGAAGCCCGACGGTCGATCCTCAATTGCGCACATTCGAGGTGAAGTGCACGCTCGTGGACCCACCGGAAGGTGTCGTGCCGGGCGCGATGGCTGACGTGAGCATAGTTCTTGAGCGAACAGAGGGGCTGGGCGTGCCCTCACAGGCCGTACAGCATCGAGGCGACGACGAGGTTGTCTTCGTTGTCGGGAGCGAAACAGCTCGCTCGGTCAAGGTGGAAACGGGCCTTCAGACAGACGGTTACGTTCTTCTGAAGAACTGCGCATTGAGCGAGGGTGCGCCCGTCGTAACCCAGGGCCAGAACTTCCTGAATGACGGGTCGCCGGTTAAGGTTCTTGCGGAGGGCGATTGATGTTTCTGTCCAACGCATCGGTCCGAAGGCCCATTGCAATGGGCTGCCTCATAATCGCCTTGTCCCTTTTGGGCATCAATAGCTATAGAAAGATGAATCTCGAGCTTATGCCCAAAGTCGATGTGCCCTACATTACGATTACGACGGTCTATCCCGGCGCAAGCCCCAAGGAGATTGAGACTGACATCGCCAAGAGGATTGAGGACCAGATGGTGACAATCGATGGCCTCAAGCACATCAATTCGGCCTGCATGGAGAATGCCTGCCAGACGTTTTTGGAGTTCCATCTCGAGGTCGATGTGGACATAGCTGCCACAGATGTGCGTGAGAAGTTGGACCTGATCAGGTCCGATTTCCCTGAAGGCGTCGAGGACCCGAAAATACTGAAATTCGATTTGAATGCGGCGCCCATCATCCAGTTGGCGCTCACGGGTGACGCCTCAATCGACGATCTCTATGACTACGCTGACAACACCCTTCGAGACCGGATCACCGTGCTTCCGGGCGTGGCGGACGTTCAGTTAATCGGCGGCGCCGAGCGGGAGGTTCACGTCTCACTGGACAGGCGGGAGCTTGCGGCCCGTGGGCTCTCTAGCACGGACGTAGTGGGCGCTATCCAGCAAGGCATCCGGACAATCCCTTCGGGCAGGATCAGGGAGAAGGGCGTCGAGTATGCGGTGAAATTCGACGCAGATTACGACCGGGTTGAGGACATCGGTGAGCTGGAGGTCGCCAGCAAAGAGGGCCAGCGCTGCTACATCAAGGACATTGGGCGGGTCCACATGACCACAGAGGAGCTCAGACAGAAAGCAGACATCAACGGTCGGCCCTGCGTAGCGATCAAGGTGGTTAAGAAGGCTGACGCCAATGCGGTTCGGGTTGTGAATATGGTCCGTGAGGCGATGGATGAACTCAAGCAGCAGCTGCCGGGGGGAATGGAGCTCGTATGGGTTACAGACACCGGCCGCTTCATTGAATCAACCGTGGATAGTGCATGGCTTAACGTGGGCGAAGGTATTCTTCTAACCGCCCTGATCCTGTTCCTATTCCTATACAATCTTCGCGCCTTACTGGTCGTCTCGATTACGATGCCGCTTACGATCGTAATCGGGCTGTTCTTCATGCAAGCGCTCGGCTATACCCTCAACGCGCCTACGCTAATGGCCATGGGAATGTCAGTCGGGATACTGGTCACAAACTCTATCGTTGTGCTTGAGGCGATTATCAAGCGCCTCGATGAGACGGGCGACGTCAGAAAGTCAGCTTGCGTCGGAGCAAGTACCGCCTTCATAGCGGTTCTCGCCAGCGCGGGCACCAATATAGTCGTGCTCTTCCCGATAGCGATTATGGGCGGCATGATGGGCATCTTCATCAAGTTCTTCGCGGTCACGATGTTGATTATGACGGCGGTGTCGCTGTTCATTTCGTTTACGCTCACTCCGCTTCTATGCTCCGTAATTTTACGGGCCAGGGTGTCTTCATCCCAATCCTTGCTCGCGAAGATGGAAGGGGGTTGGAACAAGGGATTCGTGCGGGTCATCAATGGCTATCGTGCTGTGCTGGCATTCACTGAGCGGCGGAGATGGGCGGCGATATCATTCATGGTGGTTGTTGCACTCGCTCTTCTGCAATCTATAGCTATGATTCCGCGCCTGGGAATGGGATTCATGTCTGAGCCAGACCAAGGCACGATTATTGTCAAGCTCGAGTTTCCCACCCACAACGATCTCGGCAAGACAGCGCTGCAACTGCGTCAGGCTGAGGAACTGCTGAGAGACGTTCCCGAGGTGCGCCATTCATTGAGTACGATCGGCAAGGTCGAGGGCGCCATGGGCCAGGCGACCGAGGGCGTCCATCTAACTCAGATACTGCTCAAGTTCAGCGACAGAGATGAGCGAAAGATTACCATTGGGGAGCTAATGGAGGAGGTCCGGACTAGATTGGCCGATATGCCCGACTGCATCGTATCATTATCGATACCCTCGCCCGTCGGCGGTCAATCGTCCGATATAGAACTTGAGATCGCCGGAGAGAACCTCGACACACTTGACGACCTGGCGCTGAAGGTTAAGGGCCTTGCCCGCCAAATCGGCGGCGTGACTGATCTGGATACAACCGTCCGGATAGGCAAGCCCGAGCTTCGCATTGAACCCAAACGGGCGGTGCTATCCGACATCGGTCTTCCGGCCGCGTCCTTGGGGATGGCGATGAGAGCGAATCTCGAGGGCATTACCGCCGGCACATTCAAGCAGGGGGCGAGGAATTACGACATCGTGGTGGAACTTGAAGAGGAGGAGGGAAAGGAGCAGGTTCAGCAGTTTCTTTTTCCCGGGGTTCCTGGACATCCTTTGTTGCTGACAAGCTTGGGTCAGATAGAGGAGAGCCTTTCTCCAGTCCAGATCACGCGCAAGGACAAGCGGCGAGTGTCGAAGACGTTTGCTAACCTTCTGCACGGAAAACCTATGGGCACGGCTGTGAGCCAGATAGGTGAGAAGATTGACGATGCGAATATCATTCCTCCGGGATATGGCTACACATTCGCTGGCATGTATGAAGTTATGGCTGAGGGTCAGGCAGGACTGGCCGAAGCTGCCATCATCGCAGCGATGCTAGTGATTCTCACTCTGTCAGCGATTCTGGAGTCATTCAAGCAGCCCATTGTAATAATCGTGACGCTTCCACTTACAATAATCGGGATAATTTGGGCACTGTTCATAACTGGGAAGAGCATTGAGATATTCGTTCTCGTCGGCGCCGTTATGCTCATCGGCATCGTGGTCAACAACGCCATCTTGATCATAGACCAATTCAACGTCCACCTGAGGGAGGGTGTCCCGCGACACAAGGCGATGATTGGCGCAGCATGCGAACGCTTCAGACCTATCGTCATGATTACGTTGGCCGCAGTCTTGGGGATGCTGCCGATGGCGTTTGGAACCGGGATAGGGGCGGAGATGAGAAACGCGATCGGAATCGCCTCGGCCGGCGGCATACTCGTCTCCGGCATCCTCACCGTCTTAGTATTGCCAATAATATATGACCTTTTCACACGCAGAGGGAAAACTACGAAGCAGCGCTCCACCAATGGCGCCGGAGAATAGCTGTGTATGAAAAGTCTGAAGAATTGTGAGTCATGGCCTCTTGGTAATCATCACTGTTGTCATTTCTTAGGCGGTTTTTGTCAGGAAGTTCTTTTTGTGCTCTGCGAGCAACTGCATGTTCAGATAGCGCTCGCCTCAATCCAATCCTCGTGGACCGGGACAGCCAAAGCCCGCACGAGCCGCAGGCAACTCTCGGCATTCGGGAAGATACGCACCGCCCGCGTCCGACGCCTAATCTCCTCTGAAACACTACCCTTGACAGCTGGGCGCCCTTGATCCTAGATAGACGCTCCTATAAGTGGCGATCATTTATTTGCGGAGGTGAGTCATGGAGCGCGACGAGGCACTCAAACTTGTTAAACAGAGCGTCAAGAACAAGAATCTCGTGAAACACATGCTGGCGACCGAGGCGGTAATGGGGGCGTTGGCCGAGCGATTCGGCGAGGAGGTGAGGAATTGGGGCCTTGCGGGCCTTCTCCACGACATCGATTACGACGAGACGGCCAGTGATTTTGCGAGGCACGGGTTTATGTCGGCTAAGATTCTTGAAGAGAAAGGCGTTGATGATGCGATTCTTCATGCGATCAAGGCGCATCCGGGCCACATCCCAGCCGAGACGAGGATGGCAAAGGCGCTTTACGCGGTGGACCCGCTGACAGGGCTGATCGTTGCGGCAGCGTTGATACATCCGGACAAGAAGCTCGGTTCAATCGACGGGCAGTTCGTTCTGAATCGCTTCAAGGAGAAGCAATTTGCGAGGGGAGCCAATCGCGAGCAGATCAAAACCTGCGATCGGCTCGGAATGACGCTTCAGGAGTTCGTTGAGGTGGCACTTTCGGCGATGCAGGGCATAAGCAAGGAGCTGGGCTTGTAGCCCGTCTGGTTGTTCTCCGAGCTGGCTGGCTGGCTAAAGCTGGCGAGTTGTAGTTACATTCGTGGTCAACTGCGACGGAACCCACAACCTACATCCCGGACCGGATAATAATCTTGACACTAGGAGGTATGCTTCTTAGATTTCCTCACGGTGAATAATGATGTGCCGAGATAGCTCAGTCGGTAGAGCGAAGGACTGAAAATCCTTAGGTCCGCAGTTCGATTCTGCGTCTCGGCATTTTCCTCTTTTTGTGCTTCAATGATCTGATCAGTGGGGCCTTTTCTGTTAAGCTAATTATGGGGTGGGTCATGTCAGAAGTAGAAGATGTCTATGCACGGGAGATACTCGATTCACGAGGGAATCCGACGCTGGAGGCGCTGGTTCTGCTAGAGAGTGGTGCGTATGGCCGTGCCGCCGTCCCTTCCGGTGCGTCGGTTGGGACGCGAGAGGCGCTTGAGCTTCGTGACGGCGACAAGAGCCGGTTTGGAGGCAAGGGCGTTCTGAAGGCGGTTGGCGCGGTGAATGAGACCATTGCGGTGGAGATATGTGGTCTCGACGCTCTGAATCAAGCTGCGATTGATAGCGTTATGATCGAGCTGGACGGGACCGAGAACAAGAGCCGTCTGGGCGCCAACGCAATACTCGGCGTTTCGCTGGCGGTTGCGAAAGCTGCGGCGTTGGAGTTGGGGCTTCCGCTTTACAGATACATCGGTGGAGTCAATGCAAAGGTTCTGCCAGTTCCGCTGGTCAATATCGTGAACGGTGGAATTCATGCCGATAACCCGCTCGATATTCAGGAGTTTATGATAGTGCCTGTGGGCGCCCCTACTTTTGCCGCAGCGATTCGGATGTGCGCCGAGGTATTTCACACGCTAAAGGACCTCCTGAAAGCGAAAGGCCACGCGACTTCGGTCGGAGATGAGGGCGGTTTCGCTCCCAACATCGGTTCCGCGGACGAGGCGCTTGGTTTGATGGTTGACGCGATTGAGAAGGCGGGCTACAAGCCGGGCGATGACGTATCGCTTGCGTTGGACTCGGCTGCGAGCGAGTTCTACAAGGACGGCAAGTACATTCTCTCTGGGGAGAGCAGAGCGCTTTCCTCGGGCGAGATGGTCAAGTTCTATCAGGGCCTCGTTGACAAATATCCGATCGTCTCGATCGAGGACGGCATGGCGGAGGAGGATGAGGCCGGTTGGAGGGCTCTGATGGAGGCGATGGGCGATAGGATACAGATAGTCGGCGACGATCTATTAGTTACGAACACCAAGCTTATCGCCGCGGGAATCGAGAACAGACTGGCCAATTCCGTGCTGATTAAGTTGAACCAGATCGGAACGCTGACCGAGACGCTGGACGCCATTGAGATGGCGAAGCGGGCGTCGTGGACGGCCGTCGTCTCGCACCGTTCAGGCGAAACGGGGGATGTTTTCATTGCGGACCTCGCGGTGGCGTGCAATACTGGTCAGATAAAGACTGGCTCAGTATGTCGCGCGGAGCGTGTCGCCAAGTATAACCGGCTGCTCGAAATTGAGGAGGAGCTCGACTTCTTGGCCGAGTATCCGGGGAAAGCGGCGTTCGGGAGGTAGTTGAGCCCGGGGGGCGAAGTTCGGAGCCCGGAGCCTGAGCCAGCAGCAGTGGCGTGGGGAACTGCTGCATGCATGCGACTGACCAGGTGTGGATTCGAGGATGACCAGAGAAAGGCGTGAGAACGTAGCGATACTCGGCGGCGGCAGCTGGGGCACCGCTCTTGCGCACCTTCTCGCTACCAGCGGGCACAACGTTGCGCTTTGGGTGTTTGAGCCGGAGCTCGCGGAGGAGATGCGCGCAACAAGGGTGAACCGGGTTTTTCTGCCACAGACAACTCTTCCCGACTCGGTTCTGGTCACAAACGACATGAATGAGGCGCTGGCCGGGAGGGGCGCCGTCATCTCGATGGGCCCATCTGCGTTCGCAAGGGCGGTCTGCTCGCAAGCTGCTCCGCTTATCTCGGGTGACGTGGTGGTCTTGAACGCTGCGAAGGGTCTTGAGCCGCAGACGCTCAAGCGGATGTCGGAGGTGTTGGAGGAGGTTTTCCCCAATGTAGGCGCCGGGGGGATAGCGACCTTCTCAGGGCCGACGTTTGCCAAGGAGGTGGCCAAGCGACGGCCCACGGCAGCGGTGATCGCCTCGAAGCGCCTCGAGACGGCGAGGCGGTTCCAAAGGATGCTTTCATGTTCATACTTCAGGCTCTACACCAACAGCGACGTGGTCGGAGTTGAGTTCGGAGGCGCGCTTAAGAATATCGTCGCGATAGCGTCGGGCATCGTGGAGGGCCTCGGCCTCGGGCCGAACACCCAGGCTGCTCTGATAACGCGGGGGCTTTCTGAGATGACTAGGTTGGGGGCGGCCAACGGGGCGAAGCCAGCTACTTTCCAGGGACTGTCTGGGATTGGCGACCTGGTCTTGACTTGCACGAGCAGACTCAGCCGCAACTTCACTGTCGGGCTCGAACTCGCCCAGGGCAAGCGTCTAAAGCAGATTCTCGACGGCATGAGCATGGTTGCAGAGGGAGTGGGCACGAGCAAGTCGGCGCTTCAGCTGTCCAATATGTGCAACGTGGAGATGCCCATCACCGAGCAGATGTGCGAGGTCATGTTCGAGGACAAGCCGCCGGACGAGGCGGTCAAGGAGCTTATGGCTCGTCCCCTCAGGGATGAGATGAGCTGGTAGCGCCGGGGAGGGCGCGGCAACTACTATGACGAGGAATACTTCTGGAATAGCTGCGATAGCTATCGAGCGCTTATGGCAGATTTCTGGGGAACGATGCACGAAACCGCTGGAAGTGTCGTGGAGAATGAGCACGGGTGGTATGGTTGGCCTACTTATGACCCGTATTCGGTAGATATGGCTGCTGGTAACTTCTCGTGGCCAAAGGAAGGAACGCTGTTGTTTTGGAATTAGGCAATCAGATGAACAGCCAACATTTGGAGGTGTATCATGCGTGCAGACAGCCCTGCGCTAAGAGCTATCTCAGTAGCCTGGATGGTGATAGGCCTCTGCTCATTTCTGTTGGCATGTGCAGCCGGAGCAGAAGCCCAATACTCATCTAACGGCCATTGGATTGTGCTGGATGCGCCGTCCGGGACATCAAGCCCTTACGGGTTGGTCTTGGATCATGAATCGCAGTTGTGGGTCAACTCCTCCCTCGGCTGCATTAAGATGCTGAACGTCAATGAGTGGCGCTGGGAATTAATCGATGACTGGTCCGGCGGCGGTAATCCGGCGCTCACGCCCGACGGGAGCATCTGGTGGCCTCTTATTCTCTATTCACGGGGTTATGTGACTTGGCATTATCAGGGGCTTACAATGACCGAGGAAATGGATGGGGGTGCCCCATGTCAGGCCCAGTTGTCAGCTAGCGAGGATGGCTCAATCCTCTGTGGCGGCGTGGCTTGGTGGTCGGAGTGGGGGCTCTTTGAGAGGAAGGAGGGTGTCTGGGCGAAGAGAGGTGTCTGTGGTGAATTGCCCTGCTGCGCCTCAATGGCTCTTGCCGGTTGGCACGGGGCGGTAGCGCTGTTCCCGACACTCTGGGATGATACTGCTCCCCAGCCCCCATTGATTGAGGACGACGATGGGTCGTGCAT
>Ga0307380_10002124_pt1 | contig 28384 bp, 26 predicted proteins | sample UN3MG_FD_202239 | JGI IMG/M metagenome (GOLD analysis project Ga0307380, IMG submission 202239) | Soil microbial communities from Risofladan, Vaasa, Finland - UN-3 | ecosystem: Environmental > Terrestrial > Soil > Coastal area > Acid sulfate soil | place: Finland: Risofladan, Vaasa | collected... | reverse complement strand
TGGCGGTGGATGCCGACAGGGCGAAGTCCGGCTCTCTAAAGATTCTCGGCATTGCCTGCAGCCCCCGGCCGGGCAAGACGACGGCGGCTGCCGTGAAGGTCGCCCTCGATGCCGCCGAGGCGGTCGGCCCTGCCATTGAAACGGAACTGGTGGAACTGGCCGGCCTCAACATCCCCGTCTTCGACCCGGCGGCACCGGGCTCGGCGGACTTTGAAAAGGTCGCGGCCAAACTCATCGACCCGAAGGTGGCAGGCATCATCGTCGGCACGCCGGTTTACTTCGGCAGCATGTCGTCGCTCTGCAAGGCGTTTCTCGACCGCTTCATCGCGCTGCGCAAAGACAACTTCGCCCTGGCCAACAAGGTGGCCGGCGTGGTTGCCGTCGGCGGCATGCGCAACGGCGGCCAGGAACTCACGATCCAGACGGTGCAGGCGGCGCTGCTGGCCCAGGAGATGATCCTGGTCGGCGACGGCCGTCCGACCGCCCACCGCGGCGCCACGCTTTGGAACCAGGGCGACGACATCTCGAAGGACGAGCTCGGCCTCTCAACCGCCAGGAACCTCGGCCGCCGCGTGGCAGAGGTGGCCCTGGCACTGCGCAGGCCCGCGTAAACCTGCGGATACGCGACGCCTGGCCGGCGGACGCGACCGGACGCACCGGCCAAGCCGCGGCAGACAAGGAGCAACCGTCCATGGCAGCGGACGATGCCAACAATCGCGCGAAGGGCCTGAACGTCTTTGAAAAATATCTGACGCTCTGGGTGATCCTCTGCATCGTGGGCGGCATCGTCCTGGGGAAGTTCGCCCCCGGCTTCGCCAAGGCGCTGGACGGCATGGCCGTCTACGTCGGCGACGCGCCGGTCGTCTCGATCCCGATTGCCGTCTGCCTCTTCTTCATGATGTACCCGATCATGGTGAAGATTGATTTCGCGGAGGTGCTGAAGGCCGGCAAGAACGCGAGGCCGGTGGGCCTGACGCTCTTCGTCAACTGGGCCATCAAGCCTTTCACCATGTACGCCATTGCCTTCCTTTTCTTGGGCGTCGTGTTCCGCGGCTTCATCGGCCCCGACGCGGTGGACCACGTGAAGATGCCATTCGGGTTGGACCTCGGCCTCGGCGCCACCTACGGCGCGGGCACAGTGGTCCTCGTGGACGGCGCGAAGATGCTCGAAGTGCCGCTCTGGCGCTCGTACCTCGCCGGGTGCATCCTGCTGGGCATCGCGCCGTGCACGGCCATGGTGCTGGTGTGGGGGTACCTAGCGCGGGGCAACGCCGGCCACACGCTCGTCATGGTGGCGATCAACTCGCTGACGATGCTCCTGCTGTACGGTCCCTTGGGCGGCTTCCTCTTGGGCGTGGGCCGGCTGCCGGTGCCGTGGCAGGCGCTCGCGCTTTCGATCGCCATCTACGTCGCGCTGCCGTTGGTGGCCGGCTATGTCTCCCGCAAGTGGCTCATCGCCGCCAAGGGTGCGGTCTGGTTCCGCGAGAAGTTCCTTCACCTCCTGACACCGGTCACGATCATCGCCCTGCTGGTGACGCTCGTCCTGCTTTTCTCCTTCAAGGGCGAGGTCATCCTCTCCAACCCGCTGACGATCCTCTGGATTGCGATTCCGCTTTTCATCCAGACGAACCTCATCTTCTGGATCGGATACGGGCTGGCGCGCGTGCTGCGGCTCTCGTACGAGGACGCGGCCCCGTCGGCCATGATCGGGGCGTCGAACCACTTCGAGGTCGCCATCGCGACGGCGGCGATGCTCTTCGGCCTCTCGTCCGGGGCCGCCCTCGCCACCGTGGTCGGCGTCCTCATCGAGGTGCCCGTGATGCTGATGCTCGTGAAGATTTGCCTGCGGACCCGAAACGGGTTTGCACCGCAAAGGAGAACGTGATGAAAACGATCCAAATCCTCGGGGCTGGCTGCCCGAAGTGCAAGAAACTGGCCGACAACGCCGAGGCCGCCGCCAAGGCGCTCGGCATCGAGTACACCATCGAGAAAGTGACGGACATCGACCGCATCATGGGCTTCGGCGTCATGATGACCCCCGCCCTCGTCGTGGACGGCCAGGTCAAGGCCGCCGGCAAGGTGCCGAGCGCGGACGAAATCAGGAAGATGTTGACCTAGGGCGGCCGGCGGCAAATACTGACATCGGCCGGCGCATCCGGAACCGGCAAAGGAGAACGGCGTGAAACCCAAAACCATCCTCGGCATCGTCCTGGTGGCGTTCGCGGCGGCGAGCGTCGGCATCCTCGTCGCCAAAGAGATGCTCCGGGACAAGGGCGCCGCGGCGGGAACGGCCCCGGGCGACGGCGTCATCGTCTATTACTTCTACAACAACGTCCGCTGCCCCACCTGCCACAAGATCGAAGCCTACACCCAGGAAGCCGTCCAGGACGGGTTCGCCGACGCGATCCGCGACGGCCGCCTGCGCTGGCGCCCCGTCAACACCGACGAGCCCGAGAACGGCCACTTCAAGAAGGACTACGACCTCTTTACCAAGTCGGTGGTGGTCGCCCAGATCCGCGGCGGCCGGCCGACGCGGTGGAAAAATTTGGAACTCATCTGGGACCTCGTCGGCGACAAGGACGCGTTCCTCCAGTACATCCGCGACGAGGTCCGTCCCTTCGTGGAAGGCCAATGATGGGCGCGTGGTTCGTGGCCGCGGCGTCGGCGCTCTGGCTGGGGATCCTGACGAGCGTCAGCCCCTGCCCGCTCGCGACGAACGTCGCCGCCATCTCCTTCGTCGCCAAGCGCATCGGCAGCCCCGCCAAGGTGCTTCTCTCGGGGCTTCTTTACACGCTCGGCCGGGCGGCGGTTTACGTCGGCCTCGGATTCCTTATCGTCGGAGGCCTTCTGGAAAAACCCGAGGTCTCCGACGCGCTTCAGACGTACATGAACAAGTTCCTCGGCCCGATCCTCATCCTTGTGGGCGTCGTCCTTCTGGAACTCATTCCGCTTCCTTTCTCGATCTCCGTCGGCGGCGAGCGCACGCAACGAATCGCCGAGAAGGGCAGCCTCGCGGGCGCCGCCTTCCTGGGGATGCTCTTCGCGCTGGCCTTCTGCCCCGTTTCGGCGGCGCTTTTCTTCGGCAACACGATCGGCCTCTGCCTGCCGCACCAGTCGCGCGTCGCGCTGCCGCTCGTTTACGGCATCGGCACGGCCCTGCCCGTCGTCGTGTTTGCGGTGCTCATTGCGCTCGGCGTGCGGTCGCTCGGCAAGGCGTTCAATGCCCTTCGCCGGGTGGAATGGTGGGCCCGGCGCGTGACGGGGGTCCTCTTCGTCCTGGTGGGCATTTACTACGCGCTGCGGTTCATCTTCGGCCTGTGGGCCTGATCGCAAAGCGGCGCGGTCGCTGCGGAGACCTGCCGCGCATCATACATTCGCCCGCTCGCTCAGATGTGCTCGACCTCGATGCCCGCCAGCGAGCAGTACGCCTTGAACTCGTCCTCCACGTCGCCCCAGATGAGCAACTGGTGGAAGCCCTTGGTGTCGCGCGAATCGGCCACGCCGTCGACGGTGCATTCGACGCTGGTCCGGCACCCGCCGGAGGGCGGCGTGTCGATGTTCGCGAGGATCTCGCCCGTGCCGAGGATGATCTTCGTCGGCCCCACAAACTTCATGAGGGTGATCCGCTCGCCCACCGGCCAGAGGACCTGCATGGCCACGCCGAGGTTCGACTCCGAGTGGCTCCGCAGGATGAACGGCTCGGGGTCCTTGTCGAAGCCCCGGAGCCGCGCCCCGCACGTGCAGTGGGCCGCCATGAGGGTGTTCCGGACCGTGTTCGGAGCCGGGTCCTGCATGAACCCGGGACGGTCGAACAGGAGGTGCGTGAGCCGGGAGGAAATGGAAGCGTTCCAATCCGCCTCGCACGCGCCAACGATGCCCTCGTCCCGCAGGTGCGAGAAGGCCAGGCACGGGGGGGTGATCTTCCGGGAACTGACCGGACCCAGGCAGTCCATCGAGAAGCCGTGGCACTGCTCCTTCTCCATGACCTTGCGGCACGCCATGTAGTTCATGACGGCGTCGAGGATGTCCTTTTTGTTCGGCTCGACGATTCTTTTGGCGTGCTTCTCGTACCAGTCGGCCATCTGGCGGACTTCGTCGCTCTCCTTGACCTCCTTCTTCGCCTCGAAGTAAACGGTGTGCGGCACGTAGTGGAGCGTGGTGCCGATGACGTCCTGCGGCTTGTCGACCACATCCGTGCCGCAGACGATGCAGATCCGCGTGTGGGCCATGTCCCAGACGGTCCGCAGCATCCTGAGGGCCGTCTGGAGCCACTGGACGTCCTGCGTGGCGCCGACGAAGGCCTTCTTCGCCTTCCGGCTCGCCTGGAGGTGGTCGGTGAACGACGTGCCCATCGGGCTGAAGACGACGGTCGGCACGTCACCCCGCTTCTCAAGAAACTGGTTGATGTGGACCCACATGTCGGGATGCAGCGACATGCACACGAGCAGCACGCCGTCGGGCTTCGCGCCCGCGACCTTCTCCTGGTAGGCGGCCAGGGTCTTGCCGTCATGGATCGGTTCCTGCTGGATGTCGAGGTCCACGCCCAGGTTCTTGGCCGCCACCTGCATCGTCTCGGTGTAGAGTTTCTGGTGGCCGGCGATGTTATACGCCGCCCCCGGCCAGCCCATCCAGTATTCCTTGACGTCCGGGTGGGCGAAGGCGGCCATGATGCGGCACGTGCCCTTGGGCTTGGGCTGCTCGCCCAGTAGCGACGAGGCCGTCTCGAACACGCCCAACTGAAGGGCCACGGCCGAGACCCCCAGGCCCTTGAGGAACCCCCGGCGGCTCAGGTGCAGCGGACAGCGGGATGACTCGCTCTGCGCGACCATGATTTGTCTCCTCTTCTGCTCAGCGGATGAAAGGCTGTTTTGATAGGGTCTCACGCTCTCGGTGTGCCGCGGCGGGTCTTGTCCCGCCGTGCACAAAACCCGACAACACCCACGGCCGGAGCGATGGTCCCTTGTACCCCGCGGCCCCGGCACGTCAAGGGTCGCCTCGGGGACTTGGCGGAGATTCGGCCCGGGGGCTCTCCCGAGCCGTCGCCCGGCGGGCCCCGTTGCTGCGCGGTGTGCCCGGCGTTCGCCGGCCGCCTTGGCGGCCGCGTGCGATTGGCCTCCGCCCCCGCCGCGCAGGGGCGCCGCGTCAAGGCCTTGACGCGGCGGGCACCGGTTCGGCGTCGGCCTCGTCCGTCTCCTGTCCCAGTTGCGACGGGGCGAACTCCAGGGCGGCGAAACCGCTCGAGCGGTGGGCGATGAGGGCCGGCTTTTCGGCCGATCCCTCGGCCGGTTCCTCGCCCAGTTCCAGCAGGAGGCACTCGACGCCGTCAGTCTTCTCAACGAGTTCCATCCCCTTCTCGACGCCGAGGACCTCCAAGGCGGTCGCCAGGCCGTCGGCCATCGCCGCGTCCGGCGCCACCACCGTCACGCTCGCCAGGCGCGTGTCCACCGGCCTTCCGGTGCGCGGGTCGATGATGTGGCTGAAGCGCCGGCCCTCGACCGTGTAGCCGCGCGCATAGTGCCCGCTCGTGACGACGGCCTGGTCGCGGACGTGGACGGCGGTGAAGAGGCGCGAGCGGTCGTCGGGGTACCGGGGATCCTGGATGCCGACGCCCCATCGCCGGTCGCCGCCGGGCGTCGCCTCGGCGTCCCGGCGGGATGCCCTGGCGGAGCCGGGCGCGACGAGATTGAGCGGGCGTTGGTCCTCGGCGTAGACGTCGCCGCCGGCATCGACGAGGGCCGCGAGCACCCCCGACTGGACCATCCGCTGGGCCATCCGGCCGACGATGTAGCCCTTGGCGATGCCGCCCAGGTCGAGCGCCATGCCTTCCTTGTCGAGGCCGACGAGGTACATCGGTTTGACGAGGTCCTCGGGTTTCGGCGTCGGCCCGCCGCGCGGCGGCAGGGGCTCAAGGTCCGAGAGCGGTTTCTCGGCCATGAAAGCGAGGATCTGGACGGCGTCCATGCCGACGAGCGCCCTCGCGGCGGCCAGTTCCTCTTCGGTCGGCAGTTGGTTCCGCTCCTGGGCCTTTCGCCACAACTCCAGGATCGGCCCGACCGTCGGGTCGAACGCCCCGCCTGTCATGTCATAGACCTCGCGCGCGGCCGAAAGGCAACTCGTCACCAGCGGGTCCACCTCGATGGTGAATCGGCCGGCGTCGCGGTTGACGCGCGAGATGTCGGAGTCCGGCAGGTGGCGGTCCAGGTGCTTGATGCCCTCGTCCATTTCCATCCAGGCGGCGTCGAGGGCGCGCCGGGCGGCGATGTCCGAGACGGCCACGGCGCGGACCGTCACGAGCGTGTTCATCGCCTCGCGGGTTTCAATCACCTCGACCGGTTCGCGCGGCGCGCACCCCGCCGCCACGAGGACCGCCAGCGCCGCCGCGAGCCACCCGCACCGTTTCACTCGACCCGTCGTCATTGCATTACTCCTTCGCCGCACCAAACTAACCGCCCGCTTACGCGGGCGGCTCGAAAGGCGCTCTTTTCGAGCCGCGATCGTAAGGTCGCGGTCACGTTCCCTGCCGCCGAGCGCCTCATGCGCCGCCAGCAGCCGAGCCGTAGCGGTACTCCGCCTGGCAGGAGCCTTCGCGGCTGACCATGCAGGGCCCGACCGGGTGGGCCGGTGTGCATCGCGAACCGAAGAGCGGGCAGTCGTGGGGCTCGAGCGCGCCGCGGATGACGTCGCCGCAACGGCACCCGTGCTCGTCGGCGCCCGTTTCGGCGGGCGGCCAGGCGAGGTCCAGGCGCCGGACGGCATCGAAAGCGGCGTACGCGGGCCTGAGGGCCATCCCGCTCCCCGCAATCCGCCCCAAGCCGCGCCAGACCGCATCGTCGCGCTCGAAGACTTCCTCGATTCGCCGCAGCGCCTCCGGGTTGCCCTCCGGCCGGACGGCGTCCGGGTAAACGTTCTCGACGCGTGCTTCGCGGCGCGCGAGTTGCCCGAGGATCGCCGACACGCCCGCCAGGACCTGCTCGGCCGTGAACCCCGCGACGACGCACGGGCGTTTGTGCCGGGCGGCCAGGGGCTCATAGGCGCGGCTGCCGATGACGACGCTCACGTGGCCGGGGCAGAGAAAGCCGTCGATCCGCACATCGCCGCCCGCCAGGAGCGCCGCCATCGCCGGAACAATCCACTTGTGAACCGACAGGACGGCGAAGTTCCGCAGGCCTTCCTCGCGGGCCATCCGGAGGGCGACGGCCGTCCCGGGCGCCGTCGTCTCGAAACCGACGGCGGCGAAGACGACGGTCTCGTCCGGCCGGCGGCGCGCGAGGTCCAGCGCTTCGAGCACCGAGTAAACGACGGCGACGCGCGCCCCGCCCGCCTTCTCCCGTTCGAGGCTCGAGCGCGACCCGGGGACGCGGACCATGTCGCCGAACGTCGCCAGGACGACGCCCTCGCGCCCGGCGAAGTCCACGAGCGTATCGATGACGCCCTGGGACGTGACGCACACGGGGCACCCCGGCCCGCTCACGAGGCGGACGCGCTCGGGCAGAAGGCTCCTCAGGCCCGAGCGACGAATGGCGACGGTGTGCGTCCCGCAGACCTCCATCAGGGCGACGGGCGCGTTGCCGGGGACGGCCCGCGCGGCGCCGGCGATGTCGGCCTTCAGGCGTTCGATGCGATTGGGGTTCATCATTGCACCCGACAACGGCGAGCGCCCCTTTTCGAGCCGCGACCGTAAGGTCGCGGTCGTGTTCCCCGGGACCGACCATTCTACGCCTGCGAGCGTATCCGCCCGCTTACGCGGGCGGCTCGGAGAGGCGCTCCATTTCATCCAGGAGGGCGTTGGTTTCGGCGGCGTCCTGGGACGAGATCTGCGTGATCGCGAAGCCGGCGTGCAGGAGGACCCAGTCGCCGACGCCGGCCTCCGGCACGAGGGCGAGGCCCGCCCGCATCCGGTTGCCGCGGACGTCCACGATGCCGATGCCGTCGGCCACTTCGACGATTCGTCCCGGGACTGCCAAGCACATCTTTTCGTTCCTTTCACAGCACGCGCCGCGCAAGCGCGGCAGCTAAACCGAAGCGCGCCCGCCGCGCGCATTTAGCCGCCCAGTTTACTGGGCGCGCGTCGTTCGCCGTTCGGCGTGCGCATGCGCGCTGCGGCGACGTACGCCTGGCCCAGCGCCACGCCGCCGTCGCCCGGCGGCACGTCCCGATGAAGATACACCTCGAAGCCGTCCGCTTCAAGCGCCCGCGCCACGAGGCGCACCAGCCGGGCGTTCGCGAAGCATCCGCCGGAGAGCGCGACGCGCTCGAGTTTCGTTTCCTCGCGGGCGCGCCGTGCGGCCGCGCGAAGCATCGCCGCGGCGGTCGCGTGGAACCGCGCGCTCACGAGCGCCGCATCGAGTCCGGCCTCGGCGTCGGCCACCACGCCGCGGATGATCGGCACGGTGTCGATGACCCATCCGCCCCCGCCGGCCGGCGCGTCGGCCAACGCGAAGGCGTAGGGGTCGGCCACGTCGGGCCGGTCACTGGCGGCGGCCTCCAACTCGATGGCCGCCTGGCCCTCGTAGGTGTTCTCGGCCGAGACGCCCGCCAGAACGCTCACGGCGTCGAACAGGCGCCCCAGGCCGCACGAACGCGGGGCGCTCACACCCTTGGCGACCATGTCGGCCCATATCCGCCGATCCTTGGAGCGCGTCTCGGCCAGCCGGCCGACCAGGCGGCGCTCCGCTTCCTCCGACCCGTAGGCCTCCAGGAGGAACGCCCAGGCCGTCCGGACGGGGTGCTTGACGGCCGCATCGCCGCCCGGAAGAGAAACGCAGGCCAGGTGGCCGAGTCGCTCGAAATCTGCAGCCGAGGCGCGCAACACCTCTCCGCCCCAGACGGTCCCGTCGGTCCCGTAGCCCGTGCCGTCCATCGCCAGGCCGATGAGGTCGCCTTCGAGGCCGTGCTCGGCCATCACGGAAGCGATGTGGGCGTGGTGGTGCTGGACGCCGACGAGGCGAAGGCCTTCCTCCTCGGTTCGGCGGCGGGCCTGCCCGCCGTAGCCTTGGCGAAGGCGGGCGTAGCGCGTCGAATAGTATGCGGGGTGGAGGTCGTGGGCGAGGACCTTCGGCCGAATCTCCAGGAGGCGTTCCATTTTCTCGACGGTCTTCTCGAAATAGTCGGCGGCAAGGGGGTGCTTCAGGTCGCCGATGTGCTGGCTGACGAAGGCTTCGGACGCGCGGACGAGGCAGACGGCGTTTTTCAGTTCCGGGCCGACGGCGAGGATCGGTTCGGGCGCCTCGACGGCGAGCGCGATGGGGCGCGGTGCGTAGCCTCGGCCGCGGCGGAGCATCAGTCCCGGCGCGCCGGGCGTCGCCTCGGCGAAGCCGGGCTTTGCCCTGGCGGAGCCGGGACCCCGCTGGACCATCGCCACGGAATCGTCACACACGGTCTGGATGGGGCGGTCGTGCAGGAGGTACAGGTCGGCGATGCCGGCGAGGCGCCGGACGGCCTCGGTGTTGTCGCCGCAGATCGGCTCTTCCGCCAAGTTGCCGCTCGTCATAATCATCGGCGGAAAATCGTTCTCGAACACCAGGTAGTGGACGGGCGCGTAGGGCAGCATGAACCCGAAGTAGGGGCTCCGCGGGGCGACGGCGGGCGAAAGGTCGTGGTCCGGCCGCTTGGGCAGAAGGACGATCGGCCTCTCGCGGGACTCCAGGAGCGCGCGCTCCGCCTCGCCGACGCGCGCCCGGCGGGCGACGGCCTCGGCCGAGGCCGCCATCATGGCGAACGGTTTCTCGTCGCGCTGCTTTCGACGGCGCAGTTCGCGGACGGCGGCGTCGCTGCGCGCGTCGGCCGCCAGGTGAAACCCCGTCAGGCCCTTGATGGCGACGATGCGGCCGGCGAGGAGCGCCTCGCGGACGGCGGCGACCGCGTCGGCGCACGCGATGGGCTCGCCGTTTGCACCAAGAAGCGCGAGGCGCGGGCCGCACACGGGGCAGGCGTTCGGCTGGGCGTGAAAACGCCGGTCCGCCGGATCGTCGTACTCGGCCTGGCAGGCGGAGCACATGGTGAAACCGCGCATCGTCGTGGCCGGCCGATCGTAGGGAATGTCCAGCATGATGGAGTAGCGCGGGCCGCAGTTCGTGCAGTTGATGAAGGGGTAGCGGTATCGGCGGTCGCGCGGGTCGAGAAGTTCGCGCCGGCAATCGCCGCAAGTGGCCATGTCGGGCGAGACGAGGGCGACGCGCCGGCCGGCGGCGGAGGGGGCGATACGGAACTCGCGCTCGCCGAGCGGCGCAAGCGATTCGGACTCGATGGCGGTGATCCGCGCGAGCGGCGGGGGATCGCGCTCGAGGGCCGACACGAACGAATCGACGCCGGCCTCCGGGCCTTCCAACTCGATGAGGACCCCCTCGGCGTCGTTCAGGACCCACCCCCCGAGGCCGCGCTCGACGGCCAGGCGATAGACGGTCGGACGGAAACCGACACCCTGGACGATCCCCCGGACGCGCAAGCGTCGGCGGACGGTCTCCGGGGGACGGGCGGGCTGACGGTTATCCTTTCGTGCCATAGGCTCACGCGGACGCAAACGGGACCGGTCCATTATAGGGAACCGAGTAAGAAACCGGAAGGACGGCCGCGGACAAAACCCAAGCCCAGGGATGGGGATCCCTGGGCTTGGCTATGGGTTGCGTGGGGCTTCTTACCGTCGGCGCTTGAGCCAGATGCCCGCCAGACCGGCCGCCATGAGAGCGAGGGAGGCGGGTTCCGGCGCGAATGCGACGTTGTCAATGAAGAAGCCTGCGGCGTAGGTGTCGGAGCTGATGACCATATTGACGTCCTCGGTCTGTCCGACGACGGGGACGTCCTTGGGGATCTCGATGCGGTATCTGACGAGGACGCCGTCGCGGACCTGCTGGGCGGTGACCTCGGACTTGTTGGCGGCCCCCTTCACGATCTTTGTCTCGTTGCCGCCCGTAACAATGACCTCGCCGACGACGTCGCCGGCGGCGCGCGTAGGATCGAAACTGGGCTCGTAGAAAAGCACAAGCAGGTCAAACTTCCCGCTATGACTCCCGGTCATACTTAGTGTGTACTGCACCTGCTTCGAGTAAACGGGCGAAGGGGCGCCGCCCGCTGGAATGCTCGCACGGAAATCCAACCAGGTGGGGTTGTTCGTCACCGGTCCCCCCGTCGCATGCGGGGCGCCGGTGGGGTCGAACAGACCGCCCGGCCCGAACTTGTCATAGGTCAGGTAGTAACCACCCATGCCGCCGGGAAAGGGGGGTATGCCGTGCACCGTCGTGGGATCCACCTTACTGGGGTCAAACAGAGACTGTTCCAGTTCCCAGATAGTGATGGCCGACGCGCCCGAAGCCATCAGAAGAACCGACGCCATCGCCAGCACGAGCAACCGGGCAGAAAACCTCATCGCATGACCTCCTTGATTCCCCCTGCGCCATGGGCGTACCCCCCACCGAGACGGCCGGCCACCCAAGAATCGTTCTTTTTGACTGGGAGCCGACGGGGGGCCCCAGGAACAACGAAGCCGCTCCGCCCGCTCCCAACCCCTTCCTCCGGGGTTAAGTATAGCACAAATTCGCCGAAAAGCAAAATCTATTTCCGCCGGCAGGGCCGAAAAGCCGATACAACGATGAAAACGCCGCTGGAGGCCTGATTGACACCGGACTTCTGGGGGCTTTATAATAGGAATAACGCGGCTTCGGGATTCGCAAGCGGCAGCCGCCCCACGGACAGCTTCGAGGCAAGACGTTCGATGAGCCCTTCGAATCAGGATTCGGGCGCCCCTTGGCGCGGCGACCAGGCGCCGTGTGTGTACTGCGGCCAAGTGATTGCGCGCGGGAGCGAGCGCTGTCCCCATTGCCGGACCTCCTTTTCGCTGGCGGTGCGCCGGGCGTCGCGTGACATTCTCGGCCCGTGGTTCTATCTGGACCCGCGGAACCCGAGCGGGCGGGGCGTGACGTTCGAGATGCTCGTCAAGATGGTCGAGAAGGGCCGGCTCCAGGCGGACTCGATCGTGCGAGGCCCGACGACGCATCAGGACTGGATGTACGCGGCCGAAACGCCGCGCCTCGCCAAATACCTCGGCCTGTGCCCGCACTGCTTCGCCTCCGCCAAACCCGAGGACACGTACTGCACCAGTTGCCAGTTGAACATGAACGAGCGTCCGGCCGACAGCCGGCCGGGCGTGCCGGCGGACCTCGCCAAGCCGCCGTACCATCTGTCGGCCTACGAGATCGAGAAGGAATTGGCGAGCTCCGTGCCGAGCGCGGCGGAAGAAGAGTCCGGCGGCCCGTCGGAGGCGGCGCCGGTGGCGGAGGCCGTGGCCACCTTCGCCGAGAGGCCCACCCCCACGCCGGAGCGCTCTGGGCTCGTCCTGTCCCGGCCGCCACAGGCGACTCGACGGGGCGAGCCGGTCGCCCGCAAGCCCAAGATATGGGTCGTGTTCGTGCTGACGTGGGCCACTCTCGTTCCCCTCGTCCTGATCTGGGTTTTCGCGGTGCCCGCCGACTGGAAGGAGCGCCTGTTCAACCGGGCGCCGTCATCGGGCACTCCGACAGGCTCGGGCAGCAACGCAACGGGCTCGCACGGGCAGCCCGCGCCGGCCGACCCCTGGGTGAACGAGCAGCTGGAGGAAGCGGACCGGGCGTCGGCGGCGGGCGACTTCGACCGCGCCATCGCCATCTACGAGGATCTGGTCCGGAAGACCGGCGACCGGACCTGGAACGCGCGAATCCAGGACCTGCGCGTGAAACAGGAGCAGGAAGATCGGCGCCGGCGTCTGGTGGAATTGCGGAACCGGCTCAAACTGGCCGAACAGTTGGCCGCCGACCATCGCTATGCCGATGCGCTGGCCATCCTCCGAAACATCGCGAAGGAGGATCGCGAACTGCTGGCGACCATCAACGTCAGCGTCCTCAGGATGCAGGCGGTCATCGAGGAAGACGCCGCCAAGTGGCGGGCGGAGGGCGAGAAGAGACAGAAACTGGCGGCCCAGCTCGAGCAGGCCAAGCAGTTGGCCGACGAGGGCGAACTCTCCGAAGCGCTGGCGGCCTACGACCAGATCGCCGCCGAGTTCCCGGCCGAACTCATCCGGGAGAAAATCGACATCAACCAGGTGTGCGAAAACCTCCGGGCGCGGATCGAAGCGGCCGCGCATCCCCCGACACCGCCGCCGCCCTCTATGACGCCCGCAGAGATCGCCGCCGCCGTCGCCAAACTGGTCGAGGAAGCCAACACGCTGGAGAAAGGGGAGAAGTTCGGCGAGGTCCTCAGCAAACTCGAAGCCGTCAAGAACTACGACCGGAAGTTCTGGCCCGAAGGGCTTGAAAATCGGATCGAATCCATCAAGGCCAAGAAAGAAGCGCTCGAGTTCTTCGGAATGGGGGCCGGCAATCGCCCCTGACGCCGCCGGCCGATAAACACCAAGCCCGGGCTTGAACGGCCCGGGCTTTCCTTTTGGCCCCGTGCCGGCGACTACTGGCCCGACTCGACGGTCGGTTTCGCGGCACCTTCCGCGGCGTCCGTGGCCGTGACGTCGGCCGAGACCCCCGGCCGCTGCACGCGAATCACCAGGAGGTCCTGGTTCGCCGGCAACCGGATGAGGTAGGAGAACGTGCCGTTGGTCGCGCGCCCGTCGCGCTCCGCAAGGACCTTGGAAGCGGGGGCGGCAGGCGCTTGCGTCTCGGCCTGGGTTCGCGAGGCGGCTTGTTCCTCCTGGGCTATTTGCTCGCCGCCCCCCGGTGCCGGGCCTGCGGGCTCCTTTGCCGGCGCGGGGCGCTCGAGTGCCGGGATCGCCTGCGTAGCGGCAGGGGCCTCCGCCTTTTCCCCATGCACGGGAGTCAGTTCCGGAGCCGCCGGGGCGCCCTCCGCCGGAGGCGACGGAGCCGCCCCCGTGAGGGCCAAGGCGTCATCGCGGCCCGCTCTCTCCTGCTCGGCGCGCGTCTTGGCTGCGACGCTTTCCTCGACGGCAGGCGCGGGTTTCGTCTGGGGCGCCGCCGGGGCGGGTTCCTCCGCCTGCGACGGCTGGACGGCCGCCTGGCCCGTCGTGTGGTAACCGTTGGCGACGGTGACCTGCGCCGGTTCGGTTTCGGTCCCCGCTTTCGCCGCTACGTCGCGGCGTGCGGCCTCCGCCGGCACGGCAGGCGCGGCAGCTCGCCCAGTCGAGTCGCCTGTGGCGACCGGCGCCGCGGCCTTGCCGGCGTAGCGGACCTCGCGCCCCGCGGTCCCCCCGCCGCCTTGCACGACCTGCGACTGGCTGAGGTTATACTGGCGCACCTCGTCCTGAAGTGTGCGGATGGCCTGGAACTGCCGGCCGGACTCGTTGCCGACCCTGAGGTTCTCGGCGGCAGCCAACTGGCTGCTGAAGCGCGTGATGTAATCGCGGTCGGCGACAATCACCCACACGAACTCGCCGTCGCTGTGCGCGAGGAAGTAGTAACCGTTGGGCGCCGCCGCGCGGGCAGGCGCGCCGCCCTTGTCCTTGTCAACCGCCTTGCCGAGTTCCACGACGCGCGCGCCCGCCACGGCGGGCGGAGGCGCGACCGGATGCCAGTCGTTCGCACCGAACAGGCGCGTAAGATCCTTGTTGGCCTCGTCGGGCGCATCGGTCTCGATCACGAGGGTGTTGTCGCCGGCCAGTCGGAGGTTGCGCACCGTGGCCACTTGTTTGAGTTCGTCAATGGGGGCCTCGCCGTTGGCCACCCGGTTCATCGCCAACTGGACATGCTGAACGGCCGCGAGTTCTTCGCCACCGGGTTTCTCGGCGACGCGAAGCCGCGTCCCCCGGTCCGTATCTTCGGCAAGCGAATCGGGCCCCGGGGCCTTGGCGACGTGCTCCAAATCGGACGGGCCGGCCCGAGCCCTTTCGGGAACCTTGGCCAGGTGTGTCAGCCCTCCGCCCCAGCCGGTTTCCTTGCCTTCGAGGGCGCCGCCCTTGCGGCGGTCGTCAGCCTTGTAATCGCCCACGGCCTCTTTTTTCGCAAATGCCGTGGCCGAGCCGACGCCGCTGCCGGCGCCGCCTTTGGCGACCTCGACGCCGTGCTCCGCCGGGGGACTCAAAACGGGAACTGTTTCCGGCCCGCTCGCCACGTCGAGTCGCCCGCGGCGACCGGCGGGCCCGAGCAGCGCCAGAACGCCGATGCCGACGACCAGCAGGACGCTGGCGGCCACCGCCAGGGCCCTCGGCCAGAGCCGCACACGCCGCAGCGCCAGCGTCCGTTCCTGCGGCTCCGTATCGTGGGCCGTCTCGGCGGCGGGGAGGATGATGCAGCGTTCGATCTGGCGCTGGACGTCCTCGGCCAGGTCGGCCGGCGCCCGGTGAACCGGCAGGGCACGCAGCAGGCCCGCGGTCGCCCGAAGGTCGGCCAGGAGGGCGCGGCAGTCGGCACAGGATTCCAGATGCGCGCGGACCGCCACGGACAGTTCGGACGCCAGTTCCCTGTCCAGGTACGCCGACAGATGTTCACGCGCTTGTTCGCACAACATGGCCGGTCGCTCCGACCCCCAAACCGTTTTTCCCATCACGCTTTCAGCAGCGGCTGCAACTTGTCCCGCAACAGGAGCCGCGCCCGATGCAGCCGGGATTTGACCGTTCCCGTCGGCACCCCCAGGATGTCGGCAATCTCCCGATAATCGCAGTGCTGAATGTCCCGCAGCACCACGACGGTCCGGTGCTCGTCGTCCAACTGCGCGAGGGCCTGCTGGACGGCGGCCTCGGTTTCGGCGGCGAGCATCTCGCGCGCCGGGTCCCCATCCGCGGGGTCCGGCCAGCCGCCGACCGCTTCCCCGTCGCCGGGATCGACGGCCGGCCCCGCCAGCCGAACCCACTTCCTTTTTCGGCGATGGCTGAGGCTCGCGTTCACCGCAATGCGAAAGAGCCACGTATACAGGCTGCTCGTGCCCTTGAAACCCGCCAGGTTCTCGTACGCCTTGACGAACACTTCCTGCACCAGGTCCCGGGCGTCCTCGGCCGACCCCACCATCCGGTAGACGGTGTTGTAGAGCCGGTCCTGGTAACGTTCGACGATCGGGCCGAACGCGGCTCCATCGCCTTGGACGACCCGGCGTACCAGTTCCGGGTCTGCCGGGCCGCCGCTGGTTCCGAATCGCAATGTCACCGCTGCTATCCAATCCCTTAGACGCCGGTTCGGCGTCGCGGTTCCAAAAACCCTGCGGATTCGCCCGCCTGCCGTCCCATTGGCGACGCAACGCCGACGGCAGGGCCATACTATAAACTACGATCGCAAGAGCCACAAGCCCCGGTGCCGCGCCCGACGCGCACTTTCCCCCTTTGGTATGTACGTTTGCCGCGGAGATTCGTTGCCGGGGAACCGACAAAAGGCTCTCAAGGACCTATGGCGCGGTTGCCGCCCGATCCGACCACGAGGCCGTGCGCGGCGAGCGACTTGCCCAACGTTTGAAGGCGCCCGATGCGGCTCACGGGTCACGGGGTCCTTCGCCTGGCCAGCACGTCCTTCTCATACGCCCCGACCTTCGGCATCCATCCGCCGGCCGGCGGCACGCCCGCACGCAGGCACAGCATGTTCCAGACGGCGCCGAACGGCATGGTTTTCATTTCTTCCATCAGGGCGAGTTTCTGGGCGCCCTTGCCTTCGGCCTCGAGCGCCCCCAGCCGATCGCCCGGCTCCAGCAGCGCATACAGAACGGCCTTGCGGACGGCCCGCGCGCCGATGACGTAGGCGGCGACGCGGTTGATGCTCGCATCGAAATAGTCCAGTGCGACCCTCACGCGGCCGAGCGCCTCCCCGCGCACCAGTTCCTGGAACACCGCCCGCACATCGTCGTCGAAGAGGACGACGTGGTCGCTGTCCCAGCGGACCGGCCGGCTGGCGTGCAGCAGCAGCCAATCGGCGAACGCCAGAATGGCCGACAGTTTGTCGTGGACCGTCTCGGTCGGGTGGAAGTGGCCCATGTCGAGACACACCGCCAGGCCGCGCGCGAGCGCGTACGCCAGATAGAACTCGTGCGAGCCGACGACGTACGCCTCGCTCCCCAGCCCGAAGAGTTTCGACTCGACCGAGTCGAGGCAGAGACGCCGGTCGATCCCGAGATCGTCTGCATAGATGGCGTCGAGCGACTCCAGAAGCCTCCGTCGCGGCCCCCAGCGGTCGGCCGGCAAATCCTTCGAGCCGTCCGGAATCCACAGGTTCACGCCGCAGGGCGTCCCGAGTTCGCGGGCCATCGCCTCGCCGATCCGCCGGCACGCGATGCCGTGCGCAATCCAGAACGCGCGGATGCCCGGGTCCGGGTGCGAGAGCGTCAGTCCGTCCGCCGCCTTCGGGTGCGCGAAAAACGTCGGGTTGAAATCCAGGCCGATGCCCCGCTCCTTCGCCCAGGCGATCCATCCGGCGAAATGTTTCGGCTCGAGCGCGTCGCGGTCCACGCGCCGGCCTGCCCCGCCGGGGCCGCCCGTCTCGGCATAGATGGCGTGGACGTTGACGCGGTGGACGCCGGGCACGAGCGAGAGGACCTCCTCGAGGTCCCCGCGAAGTTCGTCGGCGTTGCGCGCCCGGCCGGGGTAATTGCCCGTCGCCAGGAGGCCGCCGCCCGGCGCCTCCTGCGGCGTCTCAAACCCTCGCACGTCATCCGCCTGCCAGCAGTGGACCGAGATCGGCACGCGCGCAGCACGCTCGATCGCCGACTCGGTGTCGACGCCGAGGGCGGCATAGGCGCTGCGGGCGATCTCGTAGGCTTCGTGGACGACCTTTTCGCCCTGCGCGGACGGTTTGGGGCGATTCACGTCATGCTCCTCCTTCATGGGGCAGGATGACGACCTTCAGGTTCTCGCCGTCCGGCGTCGACATCAGGCGAAAACCTTCCTGCGTCTCTTCGAGCGGCAGGCGGTGCGTAATCATGTCGGCCACGGGCACGCGCCGGGCGGCAATCAACCCAAGGGCCGTCGTCGCGTCTGACGGCGAGTTGGCGTAGGAAGGCTTCAGCGTGACGTCGTTCCGCCAGAAATCGTTCAAGGGCACCGCGAGTTCGACGCCGGGGTCGGTGGTGGCGAAGCAAAGGACCGTCCCGCCACGGTCCACGCTCGCGAGGGCCTGCTCGAAGGCCGAGAGCGCCCCGCAGCAGACGACCACGAGGTCGAGTCCGCGCCCGCCGTTCGCCTCGCGCAGCAGGCGCGGGACGTCCCCGCGCGCGTCGAACGCCTCATCCGCGCCGAACCGCCGCGCAAGACCCAGGTGGAACGCATCTATGTCGGTTGCCAGGATGCGGCCCGCGCCGACCGCCTTGGCGAGCGCGATGTGCAGGATGCCCGAAACGCCCGCCCCGAGGACGGCCACGTTCTGGCCCGGCTTCAAGGCGACCGACCGCTGGCCGCGCACGACGCACCCGAGCGGCTCGGCAAACGAGCCTTCCTCGAACGTGACGCCCGCGGGCAGCGGATACACGCCGCGGTCCGTCTGGAGCGCGGGGACGCGGACGTACTCGGCGAATCCGCCGGGGTCGAAGGCCGTCGTGTGGAGCGTTTCGCACGCGGTATGGTGGCCGGCCAGGCAATAGTGGCACGTGTTGCAGGGGACGTGATGGTTGACGGCCACGCGGTCGCCGACCTTATGTTTCGTGACGCCTTCGCCGACCTGGACGATTTCGCCGGCGATTTCGTGCCCGAGGACGATCGGGGCCTTCTTGATGCGGTACCATTCCAGGACGTCGGAGCCGCAGATGCCGGACGCGAGAATCTTGACGAGGATTTCGCCGGGCCCGATTTTCGGGACCGGCCGCTCCTCGATGCGGACGTCGCGGTTATTATAGTAAACCGCAACGCGCTGGGTTTTTGGGATGTCGCTCATGGTCCCGTTAACCCTCTACCGCGCTTTTGCGCGACGGCATCGGCCAGTTTTCCTCTATGCCCTCGACGGATATCTCTTGCAGTTGCTCTTTGGTAAGTCCGTACTGCTTGGCAAGTTCCGCCTTGTATTCCTCCACTAGCCGCTGGTTTGTCTCAGCCTGTTTTTCAAATTGGGCCTTGGCTTTTGCTTGAGAGAATCCCGCTTTGAGTGGATCGGGCATCGGATGCAAACGCTCAGCCTCTTCCGTCGCACGGTCCTCGGCGACGACTATCGCTTTGAATATCTCTTTGCGCTTCGCTTCGGAAATGCCATACCTCGTCTCAGGAGCTGCGCCGAGTTGTGAGATTAGTTCCGACTCGACGCACATCTCAGGGCTGGCATCACTCCCCACTTTGCTCAGCATGGCGATCCATTGGCCCATGCCCGACTCGAAGTGTTCACGAGAAGTGTACAAATACACGAACACGTGAGTTGCCCTGCCCCCATGGTGCTTAAAACTTTTCACGGATTCGGCCTTGGAATAGAGTTCCAGAAGAAGCCGCTCCAGGCTCTCCTTGGTAATGGTGCCCGCTACGACTGCGTGTACCTCGACTTGCGTCTTGATGGGGGTGTCGTGGCTCTTGACGTCCAGAACCGTGTGTTCGGGTAAAGGACCATTGGGCTCGCCCATACTTCTCTCTAAACGAGTTTTTGCGGCCTCGGCCCCCACCCCCCTCTTCTCGGCCTGCTCGGCTTCTTCTTGTCGCCGCTTCTCGGCCTGTTCCGGCGTCTCCGGTGCGAAAACGTGGTCCCCACAGGACTTGATTCCCCAAACGGCCAGCCCACCAAAAAGGAGCAACGCAAGCAGCTTGGTTAGGCAGCCCGACTTTTTTCGGTCGGCCATCCTTTGTTCCTTTTCACTTCCCTCCCCTTCCGTCAAAGGAAAGGGAGCGACAAAACTTACGCCTCAGCGCGGCGGGTGCGGAGACCCGCCGCGCTGACTGATGTCGCTGCAAGTAGTGCCGTGCCAAGAAACAGGATCAGCCCCCTAGGGGATACTTCTCCACACATAGGACACCCTTGTTGTTTTATGCCAAGCAATCGCTACTACCATTTTCTCAGCGGTTGCCCAACATTGTCTGTGAAAGAGCCCGTTAGGATTTTTACTAAGTCTACGAGCCAGCCGATAAGGAAGAATCCCAAAGTGAACACATACAGAATCCCTGTGGCCAACCTCAGCACGTAGAAACGGTGTAGGCCAAACAAACCACCAAAGACACAGAGTAGAAGGGCGATCAGCCTACTTTTGTTCGAGGTCAAGGTTACGTACGCCATTGCGGTTTTCCCCCTTTCCCTTGTCGCTCTACGGAACGGACCGGCCAACCCAGGCCGCGTTGGCCTGGGCTATTATGTTTCAGGCCTTCGGCCTGAACGGCGCTTTTCATCTTCTTTTTTTTGGTCCCGCTTTATCTGCGTTCATCTGCGTCATCTGCGGATACACAGCAGTTATGACTTCTTTTTCGCTTTGGCCCCGCTCTTCGCCAACTCCTGGTACAACTGGTACGCCTTGTCGGGTTTCGCCCCGTCGTGGACGACGGCGCGGATGGCCTGGATCATGGCGACGGGGTGGTCGGCCTGGAAGACGTTGCGGCCCATGTCCACGCCGGCGGCGCCCTGGTCGATGGCCTGGTAGGCCATCTGGAGGGCCTCGGCTTCGGGCAGTTTTTTGCCGCCGGCGATGACGATCGGAACCGTGCAGGAGGCGACGACCTTCTCGAACCCCTGGTCGCAGAAGTAGGTCTTGACGACGTGGGCGCCGTTCTCGGCGCAGACGCGCGAGGCCATCGAGAGGTACCGCGCATCGCGCACCAGTTCCTTCCCCACCGCCGTCACGCCGAGCGTCGGAATGCCGTGGCGGTTGCCCATGTCCACGAGGTGCGTCAAGTTGCGGATGGTGAGGGCCTCGAACTTCGACCCGACGGCGACCATGAGGGCCATCAGCGAGGCGTTCAGGCGGACCGCCTCCTCGATGTCCATGATGCACTCGTCGTTGAGTTCCGTCAGCACGGTGGAGCCTGCCGAGACGCGCAAGGAAATGGGTTTGCCGGCCGTCGGCGGGACGATCTGCCGCAGGGCCCCGCGCGTGCACATGAGGCAGTCAGCGTAGGGGATGAGGGGGCGGATCGTGAGGTCCATCCGCTCCAGGCCCGACGTCGGCCCGAGGATGTAGCCGTGGTCGAACGCCAGCATGACGGTCCGGCCGGACTTGGGACTGAAGATGCGGGCGAGGCGGTCCTGCATGCCCCAGTCGAGGTTGTTGGCCCCTTTGAGGAAGAACGTCTCGGTCTTGACGGGAATCCCGATCCCAAAATCTTTTGCAGCCGTGTCGTCCGGGCCAGGCATGGTTTCATCCCCTTTCGCTATGTATTCTTGTCGGCGGCGACGGCATCCGCAAAGCCTTTGAAAATGCAGGAAATCGACGTGGCCCCGGGGTCCACAGTTCCTTTGCTGCGCTCGCCCAGGTTGCGGGCCTTGCCGAAACGGGCCTGCATGTCGCGGGTGCCTTCGGCGCCCCTGGCGGCGGCGTCGGCGGCGCGCTTCATGGCAGATGCGACGTCCGGCCCCGCGCCGGTCGCCGCGCGGAGCGCCTCGACGGCCGGAATGAGGGCGTCGAGCATCGTCTTGTCGCCGGGCTTGGCGGGGGTCTGTTTTCGCATGGCCGCAAGGCCGCCCTCGAACATCGACGCCACGGCCGGACCGTCGAGCGTCTGCCGCTCGCCGACGGCCTCGCTCATCCCCAGAAAGAACGAGCCGAGGAGCGGCCCGGGCGCGCCGCCGGCCGCGCCCATGATGCCCCAGGCGACGGCCTCGAGCATCGGCGCGATGGCGGGGGGCCGGGCGTCGGCGACGGCTTTTTCGGCGGCTTCCATGGCCCGCAGCATCGCCGTCCCGTGGTCGCCGTCGCCCGTGGCCGAATCGAGTTTCGAAAGGTGCTCGCGGTTCGCGCGGATTTCGCTCGCCGCTCCGCGGATCATCCGCACGACCTCGTCGTAGCCGATCGCTTCCATCGCAATCGCATCTCCGCCGGACTTACCGGACGGTCCAATAGGGCGTGTCGCAGGGCGCATCGTACCACTTGAGGAGTTCGTCGTCCATCTTGGCGAAGAACATCTGGAATCCCGCCATTTCCTGGACGGTGAGGTATTCGCCGACCAGCGAGCGGGCGATCGTGACGCCATGCTTCGCGAGGAACTGGTGGACGCGGCGAAAGATGATGAACAGTTCCATCTGCGTCGTGGCCCCGGCGCCGTTGACGATGACGAGCAGGCGGTCGCCCTTCTTGGCCTTGACGGCCTGCATGAGGCGGTCGGCCATGACGTCGGCGGTCCGGTCGGCGGTCATCAACTTCGAGCGTCCGGTGCCCGCCTCGCCGTGCTGGCCCATGCCGATCTCCATCTCGTCGTCCGCCAGGTCGAAGATCGCCTGGCCGCTCTGCGGATGGGTGGCGGTCTTGATGGCGACGGCCAGGGTGGCCATGTTGTCGTTGAACCGCTCGGCGATTTTGCAGACTTCGTCGAGGCTCTTGCCGGCCTCGGCGGCGGCGCCGGCCACCTTGTAGAGGGGGATGCAGCCGGCCAGGCCGCGGCGCTCCTCGGCCGGGGCGCTCGCGCCGGGGGCGATGTCCTCGTGCGTCAGGATCATGCGGACATTGAGGCCTTCCTTCCCGGCCATCTCGAGGGCCATGTTGGCGCTCATGACGTCGCCGGCGTGGTTGAGAACGACGAAGAGGACGCCCGCCTTGCGGTCGGCCATCTTGAGGGCCTGGATGACGGGCGGCGGTCCCGGGGCGGCGAAGATGTCGCCGACGACGCTCGCGTCGAGCATGCCTTCGCCGACGAACCCCGAGAGGGCGGGCTCGTGGCCCGACCCGCCGAGCGTCACGATCGCCACCTTGCTCTCGGGTTTCGGTTTGGCGCGGACGACGATCCGGCCGGATTCCAGAGCCACCTTGTCCGGGTACGCGAGGCAATAGCCTTCGAGCAACTCGGTCGTCAGATTGGCGGGGTCGTTGATGAACTTCTTCATTGCCACGGGTTCGTCCTCCTCCGAGCCTGGAGTGCGTGGTGCCGAAACCGGTTTATCCGCCCGAAGGCCGCGCACCCGCGAGCTCCGGGGGCCTCCGGCGCCGGCCTCAAAACGTCCGCTAATACTACAACGGTATCTCAACGCAGAGAGCGCAGAGGGCGCAGAGATAAGATATTCTTTCACAAGAACTTACACAGCATACCCCGGCTTGGGGCGGGCGCTGTTCCACACCCCCAACTTCACGCCGTCTCCTTGTTCCTTTTGACCCCTTGACAGCCGCTCTCTGCGTTCTCGGCGCTCTCTGCGTTGAAGAACACAGCGTAGTAGTATTAGCCTGCGATCTGCATGAACTCGACCGGGACGCCCTCGTGAAGGATAAACGCCGCCCGTACGCCTTCCATCGGCGCGAACGGCGGGATCAAGACCTCCTTGCCCTTGAGGGCCGCCTCGATGTCGTCCACCTTGAAGGCCAGGTGGGTGGTCTTCTTCAGCACGTCGGGGAGGGGGCTATCGGCCTCGAACCGGAGCCATTCGATGGCGTACGGGTCGGCGGCGACGTCGGTGATGTACAACTTGGCGTCCGCCAGGTAGGTTTCGTTCGGCCTCTTTTTCGCGCTCGGCACGCCGACGTGATGGAACTGCATGATCCGCGTCTCCTTAGCAGGGCGTCCTGGGGTCCGTATCCTCACAACTTCGCCTTGGGGTTCGTGAACCGCAGGCCAGCGTTGTCGTGGTATGTGGCGTACTCGCTGACGATGGCGCCCTCGGGTCCGGCGACCATGAAGTGCTTGGCCGTCAGACGATTCAGTTCGCGCAACTCGCCGGGCATGAGGGGCTCGGCATGGCGCGCGGTGATGAACCCTTTCTGGCTCTCGGGCAGCGCGACGGGCGGCGGTTCGGTCGGGTCGCCTTCGCCGAACGTATAAATCATCCCGTGCCGGACGTGCCAGACTTCCATCTTCGGCTTGGCGTCGGGCGTCTCGACGTGGGCGTGCTCGACGAGCATCTGACCGGGCAGCAGGAAGATCTCGTGCCCGAAGTAGTTGTATTCCTTGCTGTTCCACCAGAAGATGCCGGCCATGCCGACGTGCACGAAATCCCCGAGGCCGAAGTCCAGGGCCCAGAACTCGTCGGTCTTGAACTTCGGGACTATCGGGTAGGCAAACCGCCGCATCATGTCGAAGTAGGCTTCCTTGGCCTTGGCCGCGAGGAAAGTCCCCTTCGCGTCATAGAAATCCTCGTTTTTGAATGTCGCCGCCGCTGCCCCTTTCCCCTTTTCTTTGGCGCCGCGATCCTCACAGCCCGTCGGGAACGCCATCGCTCCGCCCGCCAGAACACCCCCCACGCCCGCCGCCGCAGTCTTGAGCATGAACCGCCGCGTCACACCCTGTTCGTTCGCCGACATGGTTGCCTCCTGTTTCGTTGTCCTGCCCAGCCCCCTCGATCCGTAATCGCTCCTTGCCTACGGTCTTCGCGGCCCTCGGCCGGAGCGGCCGAGCAATGGTACGGCCCGGCCGGGGGCGCGTCAAGACTTCCGCGGCCTCGCGGGCAACAGGGGGTGTGGCCGCGGATTGTGGCAATGCCTGCCCGCCATAGCCTTGGCGACGGCGGGGCTGTTAGGCCCATTCATGGGCCTTCGCCCCGCGCCAGCGGGGTTTAGCCCCGCCATTTTATGGCGGGGTGACCGACCGCCACCTTCCCTTCCCCTTCCTTTTCTTTCCCCTCCCCGCCACGCTTTCAGCGTGGCGGGGAGGGGAAAGAAAAAACATCAGGCCTAGGCGCGCTTGCGAACCGGGGCTAAAAGCCCCGGTCTACTCGCCGCTTCCGCCTTCGCCCTCTCGTGCTTCGCAGCGAAGCGCTGCTTCGCAGAGTAGCATCGGGCTACGGCGGACGAGCACGCGGCGCCAAGGCGGCTAAAGCCGCCTTATAACGACACGGCACCAACGCCATGCCGGGAAAAAACGGTCACACCCCGCGAAGCCTATCGGGTCTCCGGGGCGGCGGAATTCGCCTTGGCGGCGGGGTCCTTCACGTGCGCGTCGTACACGCAGCAAAGGGCGACGGAATTCAGTTTGTTCGCCAACGGGTCCGCCCGCGAAACCACCACGTAAGGCACCTTCAGGCCCACCGTGATGCTCGCCATGGACGCCTGGCCGTGGTGCGCCAGGCTCATCACGAGTTTGTAGAGCAGGTTCGCGGAATCGAGACCCGGGCAGACGAGGACGTCCGCCCGGCCGGCGACCTCGGCCATGGGGTCGCCCGCGGTCACCGGGATTTCTTTCAGGCTCACGGCCTTCGGGTCCACCGCGAGGTCGAACGAGAGCGGCCCGTAAACGACCATGTTTTCCCAGCGGGCTTTCGTGAGTTCCGCCGCCAGTTTGCTGGAGGGGAGCGATTCGATGACCTTCTCGTTCGCCGACAAGAGCGCCACGCGCGGCCTCCCGATGTCCATCGCCAGCCTGGCCACCTCGGCCGCGTTCCGCACCAGGTCGCTCAGACGCTCCAGGTCGCACACGGTCGTGACGGCCGAGTCCGTGAAGAGCACCGGCCGGCCGGCCGCGATATAAGGCGTCTCGAATACCGTGACCTGCGAGATGGTGTTGCGGGTCTTCAGGCGCAAGAGCGTGCGGTTCAGGAGCGGCGACGAAATGTTCCCCTTGAGGATGACGTCGACGCGGCCCTGCTCGACCATCTCGGCCGTGAGCCGGGCCGTCTGGTCCTGGCTCGGCGAATGAACGATGTCGGAGTCGGCGACGGTGAGACCCGCGCTCTCGGCCATCTGCCGGATGCGCCCCGCGTCACCCACGAGGATGCAATGCGGCACGAGCCCGGCGTCCCGGAGCGACTGGGCCAACTCGACGTCTTCCTTGCGGTCGGCGCCCGGAATGAGCACCCGCCGGGGCTCCAGGCCCTCCGCGATCCTTCGAAGGTCGGCAATCGTGTTCACGGCTCCGCTCCCGTGCGCTTCGGCACGTCCCTCGGGCAAACGTTGAACGCGGCATCGACGCCCTTCGGGAACAAAACGGCCCCCGCTGCCTTCACACCGCGGGGGATCTTCCAACCGCCAGGTCGGGGCGCTACGCGTCCTGTGCGTCCGGCGGCGCCGGCCGCACAATCTCGTATCCGTGGTCGACCAGCCAGTGGTGAAACTCGTAGGTCGTGTGGATGCACTGGGTTTTGCAGGTGCGGCGGACTTCCTCGTACTCGTCCGTGCCCGCCTGGTGTTTCTCCAACCGGTGCTGAATCGGGCAGCCGATGTCCTTGCAGAACTCGCGACGCTGATACTCGACGTATCCGGCGATTCCCACGTTCTCCCTTTCCATCCGGCGAAACCAAGTGCGGCCGGGTATAATAGGCGCCTCGCCGCGGCAGGTCCACAAAAAAGGGGTCCCGGCGAAACCGGGCGCGGAGAAGGAGGAAGAGCGGGACATGCCCAGGGCACGCGCGATCGTCGTCGGAGCCGGCGGAATCTCGAAAGCCTGGTTCAAACCCCTCAAGGCCGAACACGTCCAGGTGGCCGCCGTCGTGGACCTCGACCTCCCGCGTGCCCGCGCGGCCGTCGAGGAGTGGCAACTCGCCGGCGCCCGCGCCTCCGACGACCTCGCCAAGACCCTCCGCGAGACGCACGCCGATTTCCTCGTCGACCTCACCGTGCCCGAATCGCACGCCAAGGTGACGTGCGCGGCCCTGCGGGCGGGCCTGCACGTCATCGGCGAAAAACCGATGGCCTCAAGCATGGCCGAAGCACGCCGGATGGTCCGGACGAGCGAGGCCGCCGGCCGGCTCTACATGGTCAGCCAGTCGCGCCGATGGGACGCCCGCCACGAGGCCCTCGCCCGGGCCGTCCGCGCCGGGCGCCTCGGCACCCTGACGACGGTCCACTGCGACTTCTTTCTGGGCGCCCACATCGGGGGTTTCCGCGACGCGATGGAAAGCCCCCTCGTCCTCGACATGGCCATCCACCATTTCGACATGGCCCGGATGGTGAGCGGCTGCGACCCCGTCGCCGTTTACTGCGAGGAGTTCAACCCCGCCGGCTCCTGGTACAAGGGAGGCGCGGCCGCCAACGCCGTCTTCGAGATGACCGGCGGCGTGCGATTCGTCTATCGCGGCTCGTGGTGCGCCGAGGGGTGCGACACGAGTTGGAACGGCAACTGGCGCGTCATCGGCGAGCGGGGCACGATCCTCTACGAGTACGACCAGGACCCGCGCGGCGAAGTGGTTGCGAAACGCGAGGGGTTCCGCTATCCGAAGAAGGCGCTCAAGGTGCCGCCGGCCCCGATGAAGTTCACGGGGATGCACGGGGCGCTGCGGGAGATGCTCCGCTTTCTCCGCACGGGCCGGCGGCCTCCGTGCGAGTGCCACGACAACATCCAGAGCCTGGCGATGGTGTTCGCGGCCATGGCGTCGAGCCGCAAGGGCCGCCGCGTGCCCGTCCGCGCGCTCTGAACAGCAACAGCCTTCCACAGATGACGCCGATTGCCGCAGATGAAAGACAACCATATTGGTGAACAACGGAAGGGGCTGGAATGGAACCTTCTGATGCCCAGGACCCGCAGACCTATGCCATCCTAGGGGCTGCCATGGAAGTCCACCGGGTGTTGGGGCACGGCTTCCTCGAAATGGTCTATCACGAGGCGTTGGCGAGGGAGCTGGCTGCTCGCCGTATCCCCTTCGGGCGGGAGGCTCCGCTCGCCATTGCATACAAGGGCGAGGCCTTGCCGTGCTCGTACAAGGCCGACTTTTTCTGTTTCAACGAGGTGATCGTGGAGTTGAAAGCCGCCGCTCGACTGACGGGCGCCGACGAGTCGCAGATCATCAACTATCTGAAAGCGAGCGGTCTTCGACGGGGGCTTCTTCTCAACTTCGGGGCGCCGCGCCTTCAGTATAAGCGGTTCGTCTTTTCCAGTTCTATGCCGCCGACTGTTTCATGACCTCTTCCCTGTCGTTTTTTGCCAAGATTCCGCCGCTATCTGCGGCCATCTGCGTCATCTGCGGAAGTCCGTTATTCGTTGTTGATAAGAGCGGCGATGGTGTCGGGCGAGAGTTCCCGGAGCGAATCGACGACCCGGGCGGCGCCGGCCTGCGCCAAGGCCTCGCGCGTGGTCGTGCCCACGAGCGCGATGGCCGCCATTCCCGCCCGCACGGCCGCCTCGATGCCGGCCGGCGAATCCTCGACGACGGCAGAGGAGTGCGGCTCCAGCCCGAGTTTCGCCGACGCCTTCAGAAACACTTCCGGGTCGGGCTTCCCGACCTGGACATCGGTGCCGGCGACGATGGCGTCGAAGCGGCCCGCTCGCCCCAGGCCTTCGAGGGCGATGCGGACGTTCTCCGGCGGGCCGGAGGACCCGACCGCCAGCAGAAACCCCGCCGCCTTCAGGGCATCCACGAGTTCGGCCGCCCCGTCCATCGGCCGAAAATCGGCCCGAAGCACCTCGCGATACTGAACCTCCTTCCACTGGGCGAGTTCCTCCGCCTGGGCCTCGGTCAGGACGTCGCCCCAGAGGAGGCGAAGGATCTCGCGGTTCCGCCGGCCGAAGAGCGAG